>ERZ777011.50-NODE-50-length-174029-cov-22.928369_pt1 | contig 174029 bp, 138 predicted proteins | sample MGYA00374964_ERZ777011 | MGnify/ENA primary metagenome ERZ777011 (study PRJEB29310, sample SAMD00008975) | mouse gut metagenome | study: EMG produced TPA metagenomics assembly of the Metagenome analysis of fecal microbiota from mouse which was promoted... | reverse complement strand
GTGAAAGCAAGAATAAAACATAAAGTATAATTACTCTTTTCATATTGCAACTAATTTTTCGATAAACGCACCTTATGGTGCTGTTCCTATTCACTATTAAATCATTGCCTAATCATCCAAACAATCCAACGGATTGGGGATTTTGGCTTTATAGGCGTTTGATACGTGCAAATAAATTGCCGTTGTTTTTATATCGGTATGTCCCATAAGTTCCTGTATGGTTCTTAGATCGGTCCCTTGTTCCAGCAGGTGGGTAGCAAACGTGTGCCGGAGCATATGCAGATGAACCCGATGCTTTATTCCGGCTTTCCTTGCCGCTTCTTTCAATATCTTAACCAATGCGCTGGGTGAGTATTGTTCGCCTGCCTGTTCGCCCTCAAAAAGCCATTTTTGCGGTCTGTATTCCCGATAGTAAGCCCTTAGTTCGTGGAGCAGCTTTTCCGACAGTAGGGAATACCTGCATTTCTTACCTTTTCCAGCAATCCTGATTAGCATCCGTTCGCTGATGATGTCTTGGGGTGTCAGGTTCAGAAGTTCGCTTCGCCGTAGCCCGGCCGAGTAAATAAGAGAAATCATGCACCTGTGTTTCCGATTGGATAAATGTGCAAAGATGCTTTTCATTTCTTCCCGGCTTAATACTTCGGGCAATGCTTTGTATTCTTTTGCACGGGCTATCCCACCATAATATTGCCGCTTGCCTTTCCTGACTTTCTCGTAATAGAACTTGATAGCGTTGATGCGCATATTCTGCTGGGTGGCGGATATGTGCTTTTCCTTTACCATGTGGAGCATATAGCTGTTTATGTCCTCGACCGTCAGCAGGTCAAGGTCTTGCTCCTTGTGGTATTCCATGAAGTCGCTGAAATAGATTTTATAGGCTTTTATGGTGGAAAGGCTATACCGCTTCTGCTCCAGCAGTTCCAAGTAGCCTTTCGGCAGTATGTATTCCCTTTTGGGTTTTGGATGCCGCATGTAAACCCGACTGTAATCAATATAGGCATGGGGTGAATAGCGGTCGTAGAACTCCGGCAGCTTAAAAGCGGCGGCAGGTATGTAGGCGGAATTATCGCCTGCCTTTTCCACATCCGCATCTTGAGCAAGCAGCATGGCGACAACCTGACTGTTTACATACTCTATCCGTATGTAATCCGCACCGTCCCTTGTTTCTTTGTGTAGCACGATACTTCCCCTCTGTTTCCTAACATTGTCCATATTGCTGAAAGTAATATCATTGAATGCAAATATATGAAAAGAAAAACAAAACCGACCAATCGATTGGTTTTATCTTATTAAAGCCATCACAGTAGAAATTTGCCACTATTGCAAGTCCTGTTTCAAGTCTTTATCAATCCGACAGACAAAAAAAATACCCGATCAAAATCGGGTATTTTAATATCTCAACGAATGTGTCATGATATTATTTGAGCACATAAAAAAGCCCTATACATTCCACTACCGGTGTTTTCTTGTCATGTACCTCATTGTTTGTTTCTGAAGCGTAAAGCCCATCCATCTATATGTTATCACCACCGGCAACGTAATTAAATAGCACCCTCAACACACTAATGATTACAGAGCCGCTATCAGAGCATCCACATCATCGTCGGTGGTAGCCCAGTCTGTCACAAAACGAACAGGAGTCTCATTCTCCCCCATCGGTCCCCACAGCTCAAAAGATGCCACCTTACGCAATTCTTCAATCTTATCATTAGGCAAAACAAAGAATTGCTGATTTGTCGGTGAATCGATATAAAGCTCATAGCCATGAGATTTAAAGCCCTCCTTTATTTTCATGGCCAGACTGACGGCATGAGCCCCTATTCTCTCATACAACCCACCGGAAAACAACGTCGCGAACTGCACGCCAAGCAGGCGTCCTTTTGCAAGCGTGGCGCCACGAAGCTTTATAAGCGAGACAAAACGCGGCAGAAGCTCCGGGCGGCGTGTCACGACTGCCTCTCCAAATAATGCGCCACATTTTGTGCCTCCTACATAAAACACGTCACACGCCTGAGCAATATCCTTCAGTCCAAGATCTGCGCCGTCCGCAGCAAGACCGTAAGCCAGACGCGCACCGTCAACATACAACGGAATACCTGCTTTCCTGCATACAGTCGAGACCGCCGTCAGTTCATCGCGGCTGTAAACCGTACCGAGTTCCGTGGGATAAGATATATACACCATCGCCGGACGCACCATATAGTGATTCGTCTCATCACGGTAAAAATTATCGATATATGCGCTTATATCCTCCGCCCTGAGTTTTCCGTCATGATTGGGAAGTGTGATCACCTTATGGCCTGTAGCCTCGATAGCGCCTGCCTCATGCACATTTATGTGAGCAGTGTCAGCCGCGATCACACCGTCATTATGATCAAGCAAGCGGTCTATCACCACTGCATTGGTCTGTGTTCCGCCTTCAAGAAAATACACTTCGCCTTGTTCGATTCCGCATGCATCCAGCATGATCCTGCGTGCCTCGGCCGTGTACTCGTCACGTCCGTAACCCACCGTATGCAGTCCGTTGGTTTCCACAAGTTTCTCAAGCACCTCTGGATGTGCGCCCACCATGTAATCGCTGTCAAAGTATATCATCGTTAAACTGTTTTTTCGGTTATGCTTTCTGATGCAAAATTAAGCACTTTATACCGAATTATTATGCGAAAACGGCCAAACATAGCTATAATTCCGGAATCCCAAGAAAGATATGTTCTCTTTTCTGACACAATCCATAGGGAATATGCCACATAATCCCGTCTAACAAATAAAATGTTTTGTCGGTATCATTTACCTTTGCCGACGGTACACATCACAATAGCAAGATGATTAAAGCAATCACACTACTGTTAACTCTCGCATTCACCATGATATGCACTGCGCAGACAACCCGTCAGGAATCTGCGCACGACTCCATCGACATTCTCGACAAGATCCACAACCGACACCCGGCATCACTGCCGCAGGCACCCGATCCGGCCGACATCGCCAGGCTCCGGACAAAACATTTATGGAGAGCAACTGCCGAGACTGCCGGCATGAATATCGGTCTTTGGGCTTTTGACCGATATGTGCAGAAAGGCCACTACGCCTACATATCCTGGAACACGATAAAAGAAAATTTCCGGCACGGCTTTGAATGGGACAACGATCACCTCGGCACAAACATGTTCGCCCACCCCTACAATGGTTCCATATTCTTTAATGCCGGACGTTCAAACGGCTACAATTTCTGGGCATCCGAACTGTTTGCCATAGGAGGAAGCGCCATGTGGGAAATGTTTATGGAATGCGAATACCCTTCGACCAACGACATCATAGCGACCCCGATCGGAGGCGCGGCCATCGGTGAGGTCCTTTACCGGACATCCGACCTGATACTCAACGACCGGACCACAGGCGAAGAACGCTTCGGACGCGAACTCGCAGCATTTGTAGTAAACCCTATGCGCGGTGTCACACGCCTTGTCACAGGCGACATGTGGCGTCATCGGTCAACATCCGGACGCATGTTCGGCATACCACCCATTTATGTCGAAATCGGACTTGGAGGCCGAATTTTAGCCTTTCACGACGATCAGGCCGCATCAACAAGCGGCGGAACTGCCGAAGTCTACATAGAGTACGGCGACCGATATGCCCATACATGTAAAGCCCCCTATGATTATTTCTCATTCTACCTGCAACTCAACGCCATAAAAAAACAACCACTGTTGAGCCGGGTGGAAATCATCGGGCGACTACTTTCTTGCGAAGTCGTTGACAAGTCCAAACTGAAAGTCTCGGCCGGACTTTATCAGCATTTCGACTATTTTGATTCTGACACGATTGTACGCCATGAAATGTCAGTTGATCCACTCAGGCCATGCGCCGTTCCATATAAGCTTGGGACACCAGCATCTGTCGGAGGCGGACTGATGTTTCAGAGCACCCCGACTCCCGGCATAAGACTCGACGGAGTCCTACACGCCAACGGAGTTATTCTGGCAGGCATACTTACCGATTTCTATCGTGACTACAACCGTGACTATAACTGGGGAAGCGGCTTTTCAATAAAAGCAGGACTCAATCTGCGTCTGCCTAAAACACGATGGGCGTTCAGCGTCGCCAATCAGGTCTACCGCCTGTACACCTGGCAAGGATACGACCGCAATGCCGACTGGTCGCTCACCCCGTCAGGGAAACCGGTCAACGTTCAGGGCGACTCCTCAAAAGCCACATTCAATCATTTTGAAGCCGTGGTGCGCTATAGATTGTTCAATCATCTGCATGTTTCAGCAGGAGTGGATTTTTACAGACGTTTTACCCACTACGACGACATCGACGCATACATCCCCGAAATACAATGCCACGTGCATGGATTAGGCATCAAAAGCAATCAGGTAGGTGTTCACCTCATGTTCACCTACAAGATCTGATTACCTCAGCCGCCATATCAGCAATAAAAAAATCAGGCGTCAAAAGTTGACGCCTGATTTTTTTATTTTACACCCTCTTTCTTCCGCGGGGATCACACGTCAACCCCACACCAAGCTTCTTGAAGATCTTATGGTCAACTTCCCCGAGCATCACGGTCGAATGCACCTGGCAACCCTCCAGTTCCGGCAGAAACGACAATGCACGACGGCATTGATCATCGGTAGTCGACAACACACTCAGGGCCACAAGCACCTCGTCGGTGTGCAGACGGGGATTGCGCGAACGCAGGTAATTGATCTTCGTATGCTGTATCGGCTCGATCATGTCCTGCGGTATGAGCTTCACTGCATGGTCAATTCCTGCGAGATGCTTGATAGCATTTAATATCAAAGCCGCACTCGGCCCCAGAAGATCACCCTGCTCTGCCGTGATGATAGTGCCATCGCCAAGTTCTATGGCCGAACTTGCCTTGCCGCTGCGCTCTGCACGCTCACGGGCTGCCACTATCTGAGGCCGGTCATTGGGCGATATCTTAGCCTGGTTCATGTTCAGAGAGATTTTGCTAACCTCACTGTCATTGCCGGCACCGCTGGCCATCTGGTTTAATGCAGTATAATAGCGGCGTATTATCTCATTCTTCGATGCCTCGCGGCACACTTCGTCATCATTGATGCAGAAACCCACCATGTTCACACCCATATCGGTAGGTGACTTATAGGGGTTCTCCCCATAGACCCCCTCAAACAAGGCATTCAGCACCGGGAATATTTCTATATCGCGATTGTAGTTGATTGCTGTGACTCCGTAAGCTTCAAGATGAAACGGATCAATCATATTCACATCATTGAGATCGGCAGTCGCCGCCTCATATGCGATATTCACAGGATGCTTGAGCGGTAGGCTCCACACCGGAAATGTCTCAAACTTAGCATATCCGGCTTCCACACCGCGGCGATGCTCATTGTAGAGCTGACTCAGACAAACAGCCATTTTTCCGCTACCGGGTCCGGGGGCCGTCACGATCACAAGCGGACGGGTAGTCTCTACATAGTCATTCTTGCCGAAACCGTCATCCGAGTCTATCAGTGCCACATTATTAGGATAGCCCTCTATGGTATAGTGGCAGTAAGTCTTTATATCCAGACGGCTCAGACGGCTGCGGAAAGCATCGGCGCTCGCCTGACCGTTATAGTGGGTTATGACAACCGAATTTACCAGAAATCCACGCGCCATAAACTCACCGCGAAGCCTGAGAACGTCCTCGTCATATTTGATGCCAAGATCGCTGCGCACCTTATTTTTCTCAATATCGAGCGCTGAAATCACAATCACGATCTCTGCCCTGTCGGCAAGTTTGCTGAGCATGCGCAGCTTGCTGTCAGGTTGAAAACCAGGCAGGACACGGCTTGCATGATAGTCGTCAAACAGCTTGCCCCCTAATTCCAGATAAAGTTTATCGCCGAACCGCGCTATGCGCTCCAGTATATGCTCGGACTGAATTTTGAGATACTTCTCGTTGTCAAAACCATGTTTCATAACGGGCTGTAAAAATACTCAATTATTCTTAATAACTCATCCGTAATCCGCCCTTTTAACAAAAATCAGTGTTTATGTGCAGGCGATGAAAGTCTCACCCTGACTTTACCGATTCTCGCACCGTTCATCGACATCACTTCAAAGCCGACATTGTTCCACTCAAGTTTTTCACCCTCTTCAGGCACATGCCTGAGCTCCTCCAGAATCAGTCCGCCAAGAGTCGAATAAGACGAAGGCTTATAGAAGTCCTCCAGTTCAAAATAATTTATGAAATCATAGATCGGGATCTGCGCGTCAACGATCCAAGAATTACCATCCTCATCGTTCTCTATCCCGGGAGTTTTGGTATGTTGGGGCATACCACCGACAAGGCCGTCAAGTATATCACTCGGAGTCACCAGACCCGATATCCCTCCGAACTCATCGCAGACAAGCGCAAAACTTTCCTTTTGGGCCTTCATGCGGTCAAGTGCGTCATAGACGCTCATCGACTCCGGAAAATAAATCGGATCCGTCACAACGTCTTTCAATCGAAAATCAGCAGATTCAATCTTAAGTATCAACTGCTTTAGCGTAACAACTCCGCACACGGTATCTCCTGTACGGTCACAGTACACCGGATAAGCCGTATGTAGCTCTGCCGACAGACGCGATCTCACTTCATCAGCCGTCATATCAAGCCTGAGGGCCGACACATCGACCTTGGGAGTCATTATCGACGACACCCGTAAGTCGCCAAGAACCAACGCACGTTCCATGATATCCTGCTCCACCTTTCTGACCTCTCCGGCATCCGTGCCGTCCTGTATAAGAGATCTTATCTCATCCTCTGTCACACTGTTTTCCTTACTTCTTATTCCAAGCACCTTAACGATTAACGATGTCGAAGCCGACAAAAGCCATACCGCCGGCATTGCCATCACCGACAGCACATGCATCGGACGCGATATAAACTTAGCCACAACGTTGGCTGCGGCAAGGCCTATACGCTTCGGAACAAGCTCTCCGGCAACGATCGACAAAAATGTAACTATCGTTACGATAACAGTCTGGCCAACGGCGTGAGCCGTACGAGGCGGCATACCGTAACTGTGAAGAAGCGCACCGACATCATCAGCAAGAGCCGCCCCTGAGTATAGACCGGTGAGAATACCTATCAGAGTGATACCTATCTGTATCGTCGACAGAAACCTGTCAGGATCATCCGACAGCTTCAAAGCCATTCTGGCACCTCGGCTTCCCTGTTTGGCATCAGCTGCAAGACGAGACTTTCGGGCTGAAATCATGGCGATCTCCGACATTGAGAAGACACCGTTAAGCAAAATAAGAATTAAAATGACAAAAATATCATCCATATATAAGTCTATACAATGAGAAAACTGTGTAACAGCCAATTAGTTTATTTAATGCGTCAATCTGACGTCACGATATATCTAAGCATAATCATTATTTATAACATCCCGGACACCATAATAGTTTTGTCATACACACTATCTCACACCAGTCCTGTGTAGTCCGCTTAGCTGTCTTGACGAAATTAACTATCTTTGCCGAAGATTTAAACTACCTATCAGAATGGCCGATATATCAATGATACGCGACGGCGTGCCGATGTCTTTTTCACGGCAGCTGAAACTTACAGCGTCCCTCGCAATGCCGGCGATGCTCGCACAGCTGTCGAGCATTACCATGCAATATATCGACGCATCAATGGTCGGACACCTCGGAGCCGACGCATCGGCCTCAATCGGGCTGGTTTCTACTACATTATGGCTCTTTTGGGGTATCTGCTCAGCCGTAACGACCGGATTTTCCGTTCAGGTCGCTCACAAAGTAGGGGCAAAAGACTTTGATGCCGCACGTGACGTGCTTAGGCAAAGCATCGTAGCGGCCTTGATATTCAGTGTCGTTGTTTCGTCAATCGGCATTGCCATATCGCAGAAACTTCCTCACTGGCTTGGCGGAACAGATACAATATGCCCGCAGTCATCACTATATTTCCTGATCTTTGTTTCCGCACTCCCGCTACTCACCGTCAACTATCTTGCCGGAGGTATGCTCCGTTGTGTAGGAAATGTCAGAGTGCCGAGCATACTCAGCGTGATAATGTGCGTCCTTGACTGTCTGTTTAACTTCATGTTAATCTTCCCTACACGCAACATTACAATTGCAGGCCTTTCATTCACAATTCCCGGAGCAGACCTTGGTGTGCTCGGTGCGGCACTCGGCACCGTGCTTGCCGAAGCTGTTACTGCCGCTCTGATGTTCTATTATGCCTACTGCCGGCAGCCGGAGCTGAAACTCCGCGGACTGCATGGAAGCTACAGGCCGAAAGCCATCATAATACGCAAAGCTGCTACAATCTCCGCTCCGATGACACTCGAACATGCTGTGATATGTGGCGCACAGATAGCCGTGACAACTATCGTCGCGCCACTCGGAGTGATAGCTATTGCGGCCAATTCCTTCGCCGTGACAGCCGAGAGCCTGTGCTACATGCCCGGCTATGGCATAGGCGATGCAGCGACAACACTTGTCGGACAAAGCTACGGAGCCGGGCGTAAAGATCTGGTGAGGCGGTTCGCCTACATTACCGTCGGTCTCGGAATGGCAGTCATGACAATAATGGGCATAGCCATGTGGATAACCGCACCCCTGATAATGGACATGATGACACCGGTCAAAGAAATAGCGGTTCTCGGTATTGAGATTCTGCGCATAGAAGCGTGGGCCGAGCCGATGTTTGCCGCTGCAATTGTCACCTACGGTGTGTTTATAGGGGTCGGAAGCACCACCTTGCCGGCCGTCATGAACTTTGCAAGCATCTGGATAGTGAGATTGCCTCTCGCCTGGATACTGGCAAAATCCATGGGACTTAAAGGTGTCTGGATAGCAATGTGCCTTGAACTTATTTTCCGTGGCACTATATTTCTTGTACGCCTGTTGCGCAGCCGATGGATACCGTCCGGCGACAAAATTCACACGTCGTGAAATATTTTGAATCCCAAACGTTATATTTGCAGATAGATCTGTCTCGGAGTACCATTTTGATACCCCGCATTGACATCTGTCCGTTCAATAGCATATTCTGATACACATGAAGGTTACTTTCACAATTGATTACCACACCAATTGGGGCGAAGCCCTGTTCATCTCCGGAGAGACCGATGCCCTTGGGGCGGGTGATCGCGACAAAGCCGTCGCATTACGGCCTGTCGGCGATTCAAAATGGTCGGTAACCGTTGATATTCTTCAGACTGCACCCGATTTCAGCTATCGCTACTTCGTCCGCCACGAGCATGGCGGCATAGTTGCGGAAGAGTGGGGGAAGACACCCCATATATACCACCGTTCATCCGACGACACCCCCGTTGTAAACCGTCATGACCTATGGCAGGACACACCGATGGACAAACCATACTATTCGTCGGTTGTCATAGACACCATAAATCGACGCGAATCTCGCAAGCGCATTTCAAGACCACGCAACGGCATGGTGACAATATCCGTCGATGCACCTATGGTAGCACCTGATCAGGTTGTCGCAATTGCAGGTGCTCCTGATGCACTCGGTGCCTGGAACCCCAAAAAGGCTCCCGTCATGAACGATGCCGGATTTCCGACATGGACCATCAATATTCCTGCATCGGAGCTCCCGCGCTACGTAGAATTCAAATTTTTCATACGCACAAAAGAATCTGCGGTCCCCATTGCCTGGGAAAACTGCGACAACCGCACGATCGAGCTTCCGGCCAAAGCATTGTCGACCCTCAACTGTTATACAGGTTTGCGCCTTGCCGATCCGTTCCCTCCGATGCGTGCAGCCGGAGTCGCCATTCCTGTATTCTCTGTGAGAACTGATGAAGACTTCGGTGTCGGAGACTTCTTCGATCTGAAAAAAATGGTGGACTGGGCAGTAGAGACCGGGCAGAAATTCCTTCAGATCCTTCCCATCAACGACACGACCATGACCGGGACATGGATAGATTCCTACCCTTACAATGCCAATTCCTCATTCGCGCTGCATCCCATGTTTTTGCGGCTGGAAGAAGTAGGCAAACTTGAAAACCCGGCCAGGCAGGATCACTACGAAGCAATCCGGCATGAACTCAACTCTCTGCCTGAAATCGACTACGAGCGTGTAAACCGCACAAAAGCGGCCTATACTCGAGAGATCTTTCTTCAGAATGGAGCGAAGGTACTTCAAAGCAAAGAATACCGTAAATTCATTGCCGACAACTCCCATTGGCTACTCCCCTATGCGGCGTTCTGCGTACTCCGTGACCATTTCGGCACACCAGACTTTACCTTATGGGAGGAATACTCGGTTTTCGACAAGGCAAAGATCGAAAAGTTCAGCAAAGAAAATAAAAACGAGATCGACTACGTATGCTTCATACAGTACCATCTCGACAGACAGATGCGCGAGGTAAGCGAATATGCACGAGCGCATGGCGTCGCATTCAAAGGCGACATACCCATCGGGGTATCACGCACAAGTGTCGACGCGTGGCAGTATCCCGAACTGTTTTACATGAACACATCCGCCGGAGCACCACCCGACGATTTCTCCATACTTGGACAGAACTGGGGATTCCCCACCTACAACTGGGAGAAGATGGGACTCGACGGATTTGCGTGGTGGAAAGCACGGTTCCGCAAAATGGCCGAATATTTCGACGCATACCGCATTGACCATGTACTCGGCTTCTTCCGAATCTGGCAGATTCCGCAGAACGCTATTCACGGACTACTCGGTATATTCCATCCGGCACTCCCCTTCACCCCCGAAGAACTACGTACATCCTACGATTTCTGGATCGACACCGACACCATGACCACACCTCTCATCATGGACTGGTTTATACACGACCTGTTCGGTGACTGTACAGAAGAGGTGAAATCCGCATTCCTATGCGATGCAGGTTCCGGACGATGGAAACTACGCCCTGAATTCGACACTCAGAAGAAAGTCGCCGAATACTTTGCCCGGCAGGAAAAGAATGAACAGAACGAAACAATCTGCAATGCATTGCTCAATGTGATCGACAACGTTCTATTCATCGAAGACCCTGACGAGCACGGCAAATACCATCCACGCATATCGGCGCAATCCACATTTGCCTACCGCTCCTTGAATGATTACCAGCGCTGGTGCTACGACAGGCTATACAACGACTTCTTCTACCATCGCCACAACAGTTTCTGGCATGACAACGCCATGTGGAAGCTTCCTCCGATAATCGACGCGACCGACATGCTCACTTGCGCAGAAGATCTCGGCATGATTCCTCATTGCGTTCCGGCTGTAATGGACACACTCCGGATCCTTTCACTCGAGATACAGCGTATGCCAAAAGATCCTCATTGCGAGTTCGGCGACACTACACGATACCCATATCTGTCGGTATGCACGACATCTACCCATGACATGAGCGGCATACGAGGATGGTGGGAGGAAAACCGAGAGAAAGCCGCGCACTTCTACCACAACGTCCTCCGCCAGAACGGAGATGTTCCTTATTTTGCCGAACCATGGATATGTGACCGCATTGTCGACATGAATCTTAAAGCACCTTCAATGCTTTGCATCCTGCCTTTACAGGACTGGATGTCAATATCCTCCGATCTGCGTCGAAACGACCCGCGCGATGAGCAGATCAACATCCCGGCCAATTCCCGCCACTATTGGCGATACCGTATGCACATCACCGTAGAGCGGCTGCTTGCTTCGCATGATTTCAACAGCCGTGTGAAGCAGCTCATCTGCGGCTCCGGTCGATAAGACTATATTTTAAACTCACTATGAGAAGTCTCAACAAAATTATTAACGACTCAATAATTGAAAACTGGAATCGTCCGGCACTGACCAACGTCAGTGTCACGGGCAATTTCACATTTGCCGACACAGCCGGTAAAATAGCACAGCTTCATGCTTTTTACACTCAGACCGGTATCGGCAAAGGTGACAAAATCGCAATTTGCGCCCGCAACAGCGCACAATGGGCAATAGCCTTCCTCTCTATAGTCTCCTATGGGGCTGTGGCCGTACCATTGCTTAACGAGTTCACACCCGACGACATAACAAACCTTCTGCGGCACAGCAACAGCCGCATTCTGTTCACCGACGCCGAAATATGGGAGCATCTGCACGACAACGATAACATGCCTCAGGAAATTGAGGCCGTAATCGACACTGCCGATGAATTCTCAATTCTCGACTCAAACCGTTCTGCACGCCACGCATGGGAAAGCGCCGGAGAAAATGTCAGGAAACTATATCCTGCAGGATTAAGCGCCGCAGACATAAAATACATCGACGACAACCCATCTCAGCTCGCTCTGATAAACTACACCTCCGGATCTACCGGCAACCCCAAAGGAGTGATGATACCACGCCGGGCACTTGTGTCAAACCTTCAGTTTGCATTCGACCTGATGCCCTACCTAAAAGCCGGCGACGGCATCGTCTCGATATTGCCGATGGCTCACATGTACGGGCTCCTTGTCGAAGTCCTTTTTCCGTTTGCTGTAGGCGCACACACCCGCTTTCTCGGCAAGATACCTTCACCGACAGTCCTTTTACAGGCTTTCGCCGACACTCATCCAAAGCTTGTCATAACGGTGCCGCTTGTCATCGATAAAATAATCAAGACACGCGTCTTTCCACGCCTCCGTACGACAAAAATGAAAATTCTATGGCACACACCTGTTATTGGCTCTGTCATGCGCAGCAAAATACGACGGCAACTGCTCGATGTATTCGGCGGCAACCTGCATGAGATGATAATCGGCGGTGCAAGCCTTGATCCTGTTGTAGAAAAATTCCTGACCAGCATCAGATTCCCCTTTACAATCGGCTACGGAATGACAGAGTGTGCGCCTCTCATCTCTTATGCACCCTGGAACAACCGTCGGCTCGGAAGCTGCGGACGACTCGTCGACCGAATGGAAGCCCGCATCGAATCACCTGACCCACATGTAAAGCCTGGCGAACTACTCCTACGTGGCGACAACGTGATGCTTGGATACTACAACAACCCTGAAGCGACTACACAGACAATCGACAAAGACGGATGGATGCGCACCGGCGACATGGTCACATGCGACAAAGACGGGCTATTTTACATACGCGGACGAAACAAGACCATGATACTGGGTCCATCGGGGCAAAACATATATCCAGAAGAAATTGAAGCAATGCTACAGCGTCTGCCCTACGTTGAAGAATGTCTTGTTGTGTCTCGTGACAATAAACTTGTCGCGCTCGTCTATCCGGATGAGAAAAAAATGAAAGACGACGGCATTGACAACGGTGCCATTATAAAAATAATGGATGACAACATTAAAGCCCTGAATGCCAAACTTCAGGTATATAGCAGAATCTCATCCATTGAGCTGCGCAAGGAACCGTTCAAAAAAACTCCCAAGCACTCCATAAAACGCTTCCTCTACTCCTGACACTCACAGAAACACCATTACATATACATACGACAATGTCGCGCCCCGCTTCACAAGCCCGGCGCGACATTCCATTTCATCCGCAAGTATTTTCCTTACCGCTCCATATAGCGCGCACGGTCATCCGCCGGCAGCTTCTCTATAGCATAGCGAAGCATGGTGCGTGGCATCTCCTTGGCATGTCGGTCGAGAAACGCCCGCAGACGATCCTCGCCGCCCCGCTTCCCCACTTCGCGGAGCATCCACCCCGCAGCCTTGTGCATAAGATCATGGCGGTGTCCGAAAAAGCCCTTCGCCAGCCGCAGAGCGTCGTCATATTCACCCGCTCTGATCAGCGTCCAGCAACTCACCATAGCCACACGCTGATGCCAGAGCCGCCCCTCCATTGAAGCCAGCTCATAGAGCAAGCCACGCTCTTCGACATGTGTCACAAGATAGTCACCCAGAATCTTAGGCGCGATCACATCCACCAGATCCCAGTTATTACCCCGGTCAAGCAGACTCAGATATATGTCTACGATCTCGCGGCAGCCTGCCTTACGCCGTTTATATGACTTATAAATTTCTATCAGGCAAAGGAATCCCGCCAGCCGCACTTCATGGTAGCGGCTTTCTGTCAGACTTCTTACGTCATCTATACTCACACGTCCCCTGTATTCCGCGACAATATCACGTGTCACAGGCACCTTAACCCCAAGAAAACAGTCTCCCTCGCCATATTCCCCCGGTCCGGTTTTGAAAAAACGGCTTAAATTACGTGCCTGCTCATCATTCCCGGCAGCCACGATCCTATCCGCCAGATTCTTCCACACCATCATATTTCCGGTTATTTAGTCCTCGCTGTAATGGCGAAGAACTCTGCGATAAGAATTGAAGATCTTGGATTTCGACACAAAACCCACATATCCTCCCTGCTCATCTACCACAGGAAGATTCCATGCTCCGGTATCGTCAAAAGTCTTCATGACTTTTTCCATCGTCATTCCTATCACGATCTTGGCTGGAGGCATCGACATAAACCTACGCACATACATCCGTTTGTACAAATGAGGCCTGAACATGATATTGCGTATATCATCAAGCAATACCACTCCCACAAGCTTTTTGTCATCGCCTACCACCGGAAACAGATTGCGGGAACTGTGTGATATAGCCTGCACCATTTCTCCGAGATTCATCTCTGGTGTCACAGCCTGAAAATCGGTCTCTACAACACTGTTCATTTTCAGCAGCGTAAGCACAGCCTTGTCCTTGTGATGGGTCAGCAGCTCTCCTCGCTGAGCCAGACGCATGGTGTATATGCTGTACGGCTCAAAAAGCTTGATTGTACCATAAGCGATTGTCGACACAATCAAAAGCGGCAGAAATAGATCATATCCGCCCGTCATTTCTGCAGTAAGAAAGATAGCCATAAGCGGCGCATGCATCACTGCCGACATGACCCCGGCCATACCCATCAAAGCGAAATTCTTGATCGACAGGTCAAGATCAAAACCGATATGATTGCATAGATACGCAAAGAAAAAGCCCGACATACAGCCAAGATAAAGCGACGGTGCGAAAGTACCACCTACTCCGCCTGCTCCGGTTGTCGAAGAAGTAGCAAAACCCTTTGCAAGTATTACCATACCGATAAATCCCAGAATCATCCATGGGGATTCGCGGTCACTGTAGAATATACTGCCGTCAGCTATCGAACTCGGATCCCCTCCGAGCAGATGGTTGATTGCCGTATAACCCTCTCCATAAAGTGGTGGAAGCAAGAAAACCAGACCTGCAAGCACCGCTCCTCCAAAAAGTGTCTTTTTCCATTGAAGAATCAATTTATGCTTAAAGAAATTCTCCATCATGTTCATGACACGTGTGAAATAAAGAGAGACAAGGCCGCAGAAAATACCCAGACATATCACATATGGAATACGGGTAGTAGCAAACGACTCGCTCTGCATGAAAAGGAACTCCACATCAAAGCCCGTAAACACATAGGCAACAGTAGCGCCTGAGATCGATGCGATAAGCAACGGCATAACCGATACAGTCGTGAGATCGATCATAAGTACCTCAAGGGTGAATAGCATCCCTGCTATAGGTGCCTTGAAGATACCTGCTATGCCGGCTGCGGCACCACACCCGACAAGTATCATGAGAATACGCGGCGAAAGCCTGAAAAGCTGTCCGAGATTGGAGCCTATGGCTGCACCGGTATACACAATCGGACCCTCGGCGCCAACCGAGCCTCCAAAGCCGATTGTAACCGAACTCGCAAGAAGCGAAGTATACATGTTATAAGGCTTCAGACGACTTTTGTTCTGCGAAATCGAGTATAACACCCGAGTCACACCGTGTGAGATATTGTGCTTCACCACAAATCTCACATAAAGCATTGTCAGCACAATTCCTATAGCTGGAAACAACAGATAGAGATAGTTGCCACCATTTATTGCTATATGACTGCTTAGAGCCGTCGATATCGTGTGTATCAACCACTTGAGCGTCAAAGCGGCAAACCCGCACAAAATACCGACTATAAGGGCGAGAACGATCACAAATGACCGCTCCGATATATGCTTCTCGCGCCAGATCAGCACCGACAGCATGAAATCATGTATGCCGCGGCCACTCTGCTGTTTACCATTTTCCAGAGTCTCCTCCATCATCCCTTTTTATCCCCTTGCTAAGACCTGAGTATTTTTATAAGGCCACCGGCTCCAAGCCTGATCACGGTTGATGCTTTTATGCCTCCCTTGTCATCACGACGGTACATCGCCACATAGTCTGCGGCATCAAGTATTTCCTTGCTTATTTCTGCAAAACACATAGGAGAAGGATCTCCGCTCACATTGGCCGAACTTGACACTACCGGCTTTCGCAATCTGCGACACAGTTCCCTCGAGTAAAACTCCGAAGTCACTCTCAACCCTATGCTGCCGTCTTCTCCCATAAGATTCGTAGCTACATTCTTCCCTCGGTCATATACAATTGTCATCGGATCAACAGCCACATCAAGCAGCTCCCATGCCACGTCCGGCACCTCCTCTACATACCGTTCGACCCATCCGGCATCCGGCACAAGAGTTATTAGGGCCTTGTGGTCGGCACGCCGCTTTATCTCATATACACGTGCTACAGCATCGGCATTTGTGGCATCACATCCGATACCCCATATAGTATCGGTAGGATACACGACAATCCCTCCCTCCTGAATAACCTTACAGGCACGATCCACATCGGCAAGTATTTCCCTTTTCTCTTCAGGTGTCATCGGTTCATGCGTTTAAGTAGATTATACGACGATAATATGCCAAGCTCGCCGGCCTTCGACAGATCGGCAGCTCCGGCACTCCGGTTACCGAGTTTCATGTAAGCATAACCGCGATTGTAATAAGCCTCTCCAAAATCAGGTTTCAGCTCTATTGCCTTTGTATATGCACTGACAGCGGAAGTAAGATCATCCTCTTCAAGAAGCACATTACCCTTGTCGTAATATGCAAAAGGCATGTTGGGAGAAAGCTCAATAGTCTTGTCGAAATCCGCTATGATACTGCGCAACCTCGCACGCCGCATCTCAGGCATCATGTCCGGCTTGTTCTCTTTTTTGCTTCCGCCAGGCTGTAACGCACCCGATGCCTCAGCCTCAAGCAGCTGATAGCCCGCTATCGCACGCATCATATACGCCAGCGGCCAATCGGGTGTAAGTTCGATCGCTCTGGTAAAATCCTCTATGGCAGGTTCATAGTCCCGCAAGGTCATGAAATCCATTCCACGTCCGAAGTATTCGACCGAACGAGGCTTGTGTGTGGCAAGATATGAATTGTAATACTCTATCGACTGGAAATGACGCTGCATCAGATCCTCGTCGTCAATCGTCGGAACACGGCCTGTTACAATGACAGCATTCCGCAGAATACGTGATGAGTTTATGTCATCTACCTCCTTGATGTAAAAACCGGTTTCCTGGAGCTCCGTAGGCGAACCATAGTACGACAGCACGACCATAGGCTCCATCTCAATAGTGATATTTCGGTCTTGCACCTTTCCTCGTATACTCTTGTTGTTATACTCACCCTCTATTTCTGTACTGTTTTTCACTGTAAGAAGCGACATGAACCTATCAGCCACCATCTGTGAGGTGTATTCTTCTACTGTTGCGTTATCCTCCTTGCCTCCGTTTGCTGTTTCGACATTTGCATCCCCAACTGCATTGTCTGTCGAATCCTTGATTTTTTGCCTTGCCTCCGCCTGAGCCTTTTTTGTTAGTTCGGTAGCTTTGTTATAGTCTCTTTCAGCATCACGCAGATGCCCCCCTCGTTCACTGTTCACCTGAAAACGGGCATAATATGCTCCGGCAAAATCAGGGTATTGCTCAATCACCTTGTCAATATCGGCAAGAGCCTTTTCCCATTGATGGGTCTCCCTGTAGAGCATAGCGCGGTTGTAGAGAGCGCGTGCGTCATCTCTTTCAAGCTGAAGCACTTTTGTAAAATCCTGAATGGCACGATCGTTATCGGCAACCTCCGCTCGCAGCAATCCTCGGTTGAACCATCCCACCGAGTTCAGCGGATCAAGACCGATGGCATAATCGTAATCGGCCATTGCTCCGAAGTAATCATCGAGTTTATAACGCAGAAAAGCCCTGTTTATAAAATATCCTGCAAAATGAGGCTGAAGCTTGATAGCCTCATTCATGTCGGCAAGAGCTGATGCATAATCTGCCTTACTGTTGATAGCAATATCGGCACGCATGACATATGCATTCACCGCATTACGGTTTAGCTCAAGAGCCTTGTCAAGATCGGCATGTGCCGCCACCGTATCTCCCTCGGTCATATTCAGACGCGCACGCCCCATATATGCGCCGTCGAAACCGGGATACACTTTCATCAGACGGTCAAAGCTCTCACGTGCTCCGGCATAGTCTCCGGCCTCTTCCTGTGCAAGCGCTTTATTGAACAATATACCGCGGTTATCAGGCAATTGCGTGAGTGCGTGATTGTAATCCTCTATAGCCTCAGCCGCCTTACCTTGATTCTGACGGGCGACACCTCTTACTTCCCAGGCATCGGTGATATATGGATTACGTTCCAGAGCGAGTGTGGCATCTGCCTCGGCACCCTGATAATCTTCAAGATTAAGTTTAGCTATCGAACGGAAAAAATAGGGTTGTGCCAGATAAGGCTTCGACGAGATTACCTGATTGAAATACTGGATGGAAAGCATGTAATCCTCAAAATAGAGCGCATTCTGCCCCACCCTGAGCACCTGATCGGTATTGATCTGTGCTTCCGACTTTAAAGTGAAGCACAGCAACAGTACTATGGCACAAAAAATCCGCGTCAAGGCTTTTCCTGATAGTAAGGGATATCGACGAGTTTGATATTGAAACGCAACGCACTGAACGGAGGTATAATACCCGTGGACTGCGAGCCGTATCCCTGGCTGGCGGGTATTACTACAACAGCTGAATCTCCTACACGCATATCGCTTAATGCGATCCACCAGCCCTTTATATTATCGCTAAGCTGCGAGATATATAGACTGTCAGTAAGTTTGTAAGATGAATCAAACGGAGTGTCATCATACAGGCGTCCGGCATATTTCACCGCCACTGTCGAGTTGTAAAGAGGTGACAGATTACCTTCGGTAAGCTTACGGTCATTGAAATAATGGATCAGCACATAGGCATTTGTGTTCCATTCAGGTATCAGTTTCTTGTAATAGGCCGAATTATCTGGATTACGCAACTCTCCCTGGGCTGTAACCCATTCATCGTTGAGCTCCATCCATTCGGTATACTTGTCAATATCATTTTCGTCATCGTTGCAAGCCGCAAACATGAGCGCGATGAGGGGAAATATAAGCAGTAGTTTTTTCATTGTGATTGGCCGTAATTTAATTAAAAAGACATCAGCACAACATCAGAACTCCACCTTAGGCGCACTCTGAGCAGCCTCATCAGCCGCAAAAGGAACCTTTTTCTCAAAACCGGCTATAGAGGCGACAATTGTAGCTGGGAAGCGTCTGATGCTCACATTATAGCTCTGCACGGCCTCATTATAACGCATACGCTCTGTCGATATGCGGTTCTCCGTGCCTTCGAGCTGAGTCTGGAGATTCATGAAATTTTCATTGGCTTTCAGATCGGGATAGGCCTCACGAACGGCATTGATGTAAATACCCATTGCACTCTGCAGTTTGCTTTGAGCCTTCTGGAAAGCTGCGATATTTCCCTGTGGATCCTCGACCCCGTCAGCGCTCTCTTTTGCTTCAAGCAGACCGGCGCGGGCAGCAGTGACACTTTCGAGAGTCGAACTCTCATGCTCGCTGTAGCCCTTCACGGTTGCGACAAGATTGGGGATAAGATCTGAACGGCGCTGATATTGATTCTGGACATTAGCCCACGTCTTGTCTACATTCTCCTCCTGACCGACCAGAGAGTTGTACGAAGAAAATCCCCACACTGCCACAACAGCAAGTATGCCGAGGACAACCCAAAGGGTAATATTTTTGGATTTCATTTCTGTCAATTTAAATATTCGGTTATTGCTTCCTGCTGTCAGATGCGGCGGAGAAGCGAGTTAAGGCTCACCTGATCATGGATGAGCTTATGCAGATCAGCGATTGCCACACGTGTCTGTTTCATTGAGTCTCGCTCACGCAAAGTCACGGTGTTATCCTCAAGTGTCTGATGATCTACAGTGATACAGAAAGGTGTGCCTATAGCGTCCTGGCGACGGTAACGGCGGCCTATGGCATCCTTCTCCTCATAGTGGGTTGTGAAATCAAATTTCAGATCATCTACAATCTCGCGAGCCTTTTCAGGAAGTCCGTCCTTCTTAACAAGCGGAAGCACCGCACACTTCACTGGTGCAAGTGCCGCCGGAAGGTGGAGCACAACACGCTTGTCGCCCCCCTCCAGTTCCTGCTCCTCATACGACGAGCAAAGCACCGAAAGGAACATGCGGTCTACACCTATAGAAGTTTCGATCACATAAGGCGTATAGCTCTCGTTGAGCTCTGGATCAAAATACTGGATCTTTTTGCTCGAGAACTTCTCATGCTGCGAAAGGTCGAAATTGGTACGTGAGTGTATACCCTCTACCTCCTTGAAACCGAAAGGCATCTCAAATTCAATGTCTGTTGCGGCATTGGCATAGTGGGCGAGTTTCTCATGATCATGATAGCGGTACTTGCGGTCTCCAAGTCCCAGGGCCTTGTGCCAGCGCAGACGCCATTCTTTCCAGTGCTTGAACCACTCCATCTCAGAGCCCGGACGAACAAAGAACTGCATCTCCATCTGTTCAAACTCGCGCATACGGAATATAAACTGGCGGGCTACAATTTCATTTCTGAAAGCCTTACCGATCTGAGCGATACCAAAAGGAATACGCATACGACCGGTCTTCTGCACATTCAGATAATTCACAAAAATACCCTGTGCGGTCTCCGGACGCAGATACACAGTCATAGCGCCATCGGCAGTAGATCCCATTTCAGTTTTGAACATAAGATTGAACTGGCGCACCTCCGTCCAGTTTTTAGTTCCCGAAATCGGGCAAACAATCTCCTGATCAATGATAATCTGGCGGAGCTCTTCAAGATCGCCGGCATTCATAGCATTGGCAAAACGCTGATGCAGGGCCTCTCTCTTTGCTACATTTTCCGCAACACGAGGATTGGTCTGACGATAGAGAGCCTCGTCAAACGACTCACCGAAACGCTTGCGTGCTTTGGCTACCTCCTTTTCGATCTTTTCATCTATCTTGGCGATAGCATCCTCTATAAGCACATCGGCGCGATAACGCTTTTTCGAATCCCTGTTATCGATCAGCGGATCATTGAAAGCATCGACATGACCCGATGCTTTCCATATAGTCGGATGCATGAAAATTGCAGAATCGATACCGACTATATTGTCGTGGAGAAGAGTCATCGACTCCCACCAGTAACGCTTGATGTTGTTCTTTAGCTCTACACCGTTCTGACCGTAGTCATAGACAGCCGACAATCCGTCATAAATTTCGCTGGACGGAAAAACAAAACCATACTCCTTGGCGTGAGAAACTATCTTCTTGAACACATCATCCTGTGCCATATCTCGTATTTATTTAAATCAGTTCATTTTACACAATGGTCTATGCGACCGAGTCATTATGCAAAGATAAACATAAATTCTCACCTGCCAAATGCGAGATTGACACTCTGTCTCCTCTTCCCTTTAAAAATTTTAAAATTCACCTTCAATGCTTGTTGCAACCGCCTGAAAGCGGACACCCCTGGCACGGTCCGGAATCGCAGTCATCATGGTTTTTCCCACCACTGCTCCTTCCTTCACAGCGTCCGCGGCCAAACACAAGCACCACAGCCACAACTGCAATAACACCGACCGCAATCCACTGCCACCACACACCGAAGCACATAATCATTCCTTTTCCTTCTTTTTTTTCTTTGCAGGCTTACGACCTTTCACCTCATTGTTTTCTTCCTGATCAATCCCCTGAACTACCTCTATACGACGCTGCGACGAATCATTGAGCACATCTCGCACAATCTCGTTCACCTGCGCCTTCAGTTCGTCAAGAAACTCAGCGGCCTGAAAATCGCCACGCTCGATTCGCCGCAGCTTATTCTCCCATATTCCGGTAAGTTTGGCGCTTTTGAGAAGTTCCTGGCCTATAGTCGCAATCAGTTCCACTCCAGCCTGCGTAGGTATTATATTCTTGCGCTCACGCCTCAGAAACCCTCGTTTGAAAAGAGTCTCTATTATTGCCGCACGTGTCGACGGACGTCCTATACCATTCTCCTTCATGGCCTCGCGGAGCTCCTCATCATCGACCGTACGGCCGGCTGTTTCCATAGCACGCAACAATGTGCCCTCATTGTAAAGCTTCGGCGGCTGGGTAGTCTTCTTCTGCAGAGAAGGTTCATGCGACCCACTTTCACCTACTGTAAAGGGTGGAAGTATTTTATCATCCGATGATGAATCCTGCTGGCTCTCTGCATTATTTTTGTTATCAAGCACAGTCCGCCATCCTGGAGTCACAATCACCTTGCCCTGTGCCTTGAAGCCTTGTTCTCCGGCATGACCGTTGACTGTCGTTGTCAGAAAAGAGCATTCAGGCCAAAACGCGGCAATAAACCGCAATGCGATAAAATGATATAATTGTCGCTCACGAGTGTCGGAGAGTATGGCCGGAGATTCCCCGGTAGGTATGATAGCGTGGTGGTCAGTAACCTTTGCATCATCAAAGACTCGTTTGGTCTTAGAGATAGGCTTTGCAAGCACAGGAGCCGTCAGACTTGCGTATGGTGCCATTTTCTTAAGAGTTTCCGGCACTTTGGCATAAATATCCGATGAAAGATAAGTCGTATCTACACGGGGATAGGTTGTCAGTTTTTTTTCATACAACGACTGTATCAGCCGCAATGTCTCCTCGGCAGTCCATCCGAAACGTTTGTTGCACTCAACCTGAAGTGTTGTAAGGTCAAAAAGTTTGGGCGGAAACTCCTTCCCCTTCTTTTCCTCTACCTTATCCACGACAAACTCATGTTTGGCAGCTTCTTCTACAGCCTTTTCCGCCTTTTCGATATCGGTAAATCTTCCCGATGTAGCGTTGAACACCACATCACGGTAAAGCGTCTTCAATTCCCAGAAATCCTCCGGACGGAACCTGTCGATCTCCTCCTGCCGTTTCACTATCAACGCAAGTGTCGGTGTCTGCACACGGCCTACCGAAAGCACTTTGCCTGGGCCACTGTAACGCAGCGAGTAAAGTCTCGTCGCATTCATGCCCAACAGCCAGTCCCCTATTGCTCGTGACAATCCGGCATAATAAAGATTGTCATATTTCGAAGCCGGTGCGAGTTTCTTGAAACCCTCCTTTATCGATGCATCGGTAAGCGATGAGATCCATAACCGTCTCACCGGACATTTCACCCCAGCTTTCTGCATCACCCAGCGCTGTATCAGCTCACCTTCCTGTCCTGCGTCACCACAGTTTATTACTTCCTCTGCCTGTCCTACAAGAGTTTCGATAACCCTGAACTGTCTCTCGATTCCCTTGTCATCTATCAACTTGATGCCAAACCTTGCCGGTATCATAGGCAAAGCGCTGAGACTCCAGCGCTTCCATGATTCACTATAGTCGGCAGGTTCTTTCAGACAGCACAAATGACCGTAAGTCCAGGTCACTGCATATCCGTTTCCTTCAAAAAATCCTTCTCGCCTGACATCGGCACCCAATATGGATGCGATATCCCGGGCCACGCTTGGTTTCTCGGTGATACAGACTTTCACTATTTACTTCTTACTTCTGCTGCTTGATCTTGTCTCCCAGACGGGTGGAGATGTCTCCCGACACCGTATGGAAAACAATTTTATCTTCTGGCTTAAATCCTGTATGACGCGGGAAATCAACCTCTACCGGAATCTGTCCGTCCTCCTCCCATTGGAAATAACGTTTGAAATCGACACCATCGATATCCAAAGATCCATAAGCCTGACCACCAAGTATCAGCGTGCAGCTGTCAACACGCGAAGAAGTATTCGGATTACCTGTGAGTGTACAGCACACGCGTGTCACTCCGTCGAGATTGCTGTTATTGATTTTATCGACCCTGACATGCAGCGGATTCTTCAGCGCTGTATTGAAAGCTGTGTTGGTTCTAAATGGAGTCTGGGCGGCGAGTCCGGAAAAAATTGCCGTAAGCACAACGGCACACAAGAGTTTAAGCGTATTCATTTATATCCGTGTTGAAAAAGTGTGTATTTATTTAACCTTTTCAGCACTCTTTTTGTTTAGCCTCATCCCATAATGCATCCATCTCGGCAAGAGTCATGTCTCTGAGATTCTTTCCAGACTCCTTTGCCTTACGTTCAAGATAGTTGAATCTGGATATAAATTTCCTGTTAGTCTTCTCAAGAGCATTCTCGGCATTTATGTGATACAGGCGAGCTGCATTCACAAGCGCAAAAAACACATCTCCCATCTCATTCTCCATCTTCTCGCTGTTTCCGGAAACAGCCTCTGCCTCAAACTCCGAGATCTCCTCCTTTACCTTATTCCAGACCTGATCTGCATTCTCCCAGTCAAATCCGACGTTTGAGGCTTTTTCCTGAATACGCTCTGCCTTGATCAGCGAGGGCAATGCCGCCGGAACTCCCGATAGCACTGTCTTATTTCCTCCCTTTTCCTTCAGTTTAAGCTCCTCCCAGTTTTTTAGCACATCATTGGAGCCTTCCACTTTCACCTCACCGAAAACATGCGGATGACGATAGATCAGTTTCGAGTTTAGAGAATCTGCCACATCTACAATATCAAAGACACCCTTCTCTTCACCTATACGTGAATAGAACAGTATGTGAAGCAACACATCACCAAGCTCCTTCCGTATGTCGGCATTATCTTCTCTTATCAATGCGTCACACAATTCATAAGTCTCTTCTATCGTATTCGGGCGAAGACTCTCATTGGTCTGCTTGGCATCCCATGGACACTCCACCCGCAGGCGGTCGAGCACATCGATCACACGACCGAGTGCCTCGACCTTTTCCTCACGGCTATGAAGCGGTTTGAACTGACTCATTTCTTCTTATAGTTTTCAATTCCGGTTTCGAGCCAATTGACAAATTTTTCGACATTCTCGTCATAATATGTCGGACCATCAAGAGGCTTACCCTCATTGTCAAGCATTACGTAATAGGGCTGAGTGTTAGCCTTAAACTTCATGCGCTGCAGATAGCTCCACTTTTCACCAACCGTATTAAGCTTGATCTTCTTTCCGTTTTCAGTAACCTCCATCGGTTGGGCAAGCTTGGTCTTGTCATCGACCATAAGTTTGACCAATACAAAATTTTTCTTGATGATATCCCCGACCTCATCGGTATCAAACACCGCACCTTCCATCTTGCGGCAGTTCACACAACCGTAACCCGAGAAATCGATGAGCACAGGACGATGATTGGCCTCTGCATAGGCCATACCCTCGTCATAGTCGTCAAACTCCTCAAACTTTCCGCCTTCATACAGATTGAAATCCTGTGTATACAACGGCGGTACAAAAGCACTCACACTCTTCAGAGGCGCACCCCACAATCCGGGCACAAGATACACCGCGAAACTCAGCGAAACCATTGCAAGGAAGAAACGCACTATCGACACATGCTCGCTCGGAGTATCATGTGAAAAGTTGATTTTACCGAGCAGATACATTCCGAGCAGTACAAACATGACAATCCATAGTGAAATAAACACCTCTCTGTCAAGTATGCCCCAGCCGTATGCCAGATCTGCTACCGAAAGGAACTTCAGCGAAAGAGCCAGTTCAAGGAAACCGAGAACGACCTTGACTGAATTAAGCCATCCGCCCGAACGTGGCATCTCCTTGAGCCATGACGGAAAGATAGCAAAAAGCGTAAACGGAAGAGCAAGCGCAAGCGCAAACGCACCCATGCCTATTGCCGGTCCTGTGATGTTGCCCATTGAAGCAGCTTCTACAAGAAGTGTGCCGATGATAGGGCCTGTGCAGCTGAACGACACAAGCGCAAGAGTAAACGCCATGAAAAATATGCTCAGAAGTCCTGAAGTTTTCTCCGCCTTACTGTCGACACTGTTGCTCCAGCTTGAAGGAAGGGTAATATTGAAGGCTCCGAAAAACGAAACCGCAAACACAAGCAGCAAGACAAAAAAGAGCATATTGAATAATGCATTTGTCGCAAGATCATTAAGTTTGCTTGCTCCAAACAGAAGTGTGATTGCAAGACCAAGCACAAGATAAATCACCACAATGCTAACACCATAAGTAAGCGCGTCTCTTATAGCCTTGCTGCGGGAAGAAGTTTTTTTAAGGAAAAAACTTACAGTCATCGGTATCATCGGCCAGACACAAGGCGTAAGCAACGCAAGAAGACCTCCGAGAAAACCCCAGATAAATATCGAACCCCATCCGTTATTTGAAATTTTAACCCCTTTGTCAAAAACAACAGGTTGCCAGAGACTGCCAGAAGCTACCGATGCTACATTATCGCCTTTATCTTGCTTAACCGCAGGTACAGCGGGACTCTCAGGCTCTGACGGTACTGCATTGGATCCTGCCGTAAGATCAAATGTCTCTGTTTTCGGTGCTATGCAAGTCTCATCGTTACAGCCCTGAAATCTGACACTCACACTTATGTTTACAGGTTGCGTGACATCAGCGCCGATATTGAATTTCTGCTTGAAACTGACATTGGATCCCCACCACGAAAGCGGCAGTTCAAATATTTTATCAAACTTTTCAATTGGTTTTTCCGATGGTTCTATATCTCCGTCAAGAATCACACCTTCAGGGAGTGTAAATGAGATGGATGTGGAGATCGGACCTCCGTCAGGCAGATTCAGTCCATAGAGATGCCATCCGTTATCAACTTCCGCATCAAGATTTATCACTCCGCTGTTTTCCGATACCATTTCTACATTTGCGTTCCAATGTATCGGATCAAGCATCTGAGCCTTGGCCAATACAGCCACAAGGCTGACCATGACAAACAAAAAGATCTTTTTCACGTTGTTGTATTACTTATGATTCAGGGTATTACTTCTATTTGTTCTCAAACGCTATGTTACTTGATTGCTGCCAGACCTGCAATAGCAGCCTCCGGATCATTATTGCCAAAAACATAGCTTCCGGCCACAACCACATCACACCCGGCTTCAGCCACCTGGACCGCTGTCGTTGCATTTATACCGCCATCAACTTCTATGAGCGCCTTTGATCCGGTCTCGATGATCAGAGTCTTAAGCTCTCTTATCTTATTTATCACATTCCCTATGAATTTCTGCCCCCCGAAACCCGGATTCACCGACATGAGCAACACCATATCGAGCTCAGCAACTATATCCTTGAGAAGAGCGACAGGTGTAGCCGGATTCAATGTAACAGCAGCTTTCATGCCTGCTTGCTTTATAGCCTGGACAGTGCGGTCAAGATGGGGACTCACCTCTATATGCACATTCATCCACTCTGCTCCTGAATCACGCACCTGAGACACATACTTGTGTGGCTCCACGATCATCAGATGCACATCCAGTGGCTTTTGGGCAATGCGTCCTACTGCTTCAATCACAGGAAAACCGATAGAGATATTCGGCACAAAAACACCGTCCATCACATCCACATGAATCATCGAGGCCTCAGAGCGGTTGATCATCTCTATATCACGTCCGAGATTAGCGAAATCAGCCGAAAGTATCGAAGGTGAGACAAGCATATCTAATTGATTTAAACTGTTGTAGTTTTCTTTTTCACAGGGCGGAAAGCATGTATCACAATATATGCCACACACAGTACCGCAAGTATGACACCCGCTATTGTAAGGTAGCTGTTGTATTTCTCTACAGCATCAAAAAGTTGGTCATAAGGCACCGTCATTGCAAGCCAGTATCCCATCAGGGCAAGTATTACATTCCACACCATGGCACCAAGCATCGTGAAGAGTAGAAATGACCATACATTCATACGTGAAATACCGGCCGGGATCGATATTAGCTGACGTATTGCAGGTATAAGACGACCGATAAATGTCGACACAGCGCCATGACGGTCAAAATAAACCTCTGCTTTCTCGACCTTTTCCGGCGTGATCAGACATGCACGCCCCAGACGGCTATTGGCAAACTGATAAACGATAGGACGGCCGATCCATAAAGCAAGTACGTAATTTATGAGTGCACCGACTACAGCTCCTGCAGTAGCACAAAGCACAACCAGATAGATATTCATATCACCTCTGCTGACAGCAAGATACGCAGCAGGAGGCACCACAACCTCGCTCGGGAAAGGAATGAAAGAACTCTCTATTACCATAAAGAGAAACACAAACCAATACGACGCGTTGTCACAGAAAAACTGAAATGCCGCCGATGCATTCAGATAGTCCAGAATAGAAAGCGTAATCATTTACTTACTTTATTGCAGTTTTCAAACAGGTACAGCCAACATAGGTATATCACAATGGAACAACAATCTGTGTGCCAGACCTGGATTAAACAGGCGAGCGAGCGCATTCTTGCGCTTGTTTGGGATTATGATCATCTCCATAGGTCGCTCCTGTTGCATCTTTTCAAAATCCTCTATATCACCCACTCCCGACACAGTTTTCGCATCAAACATATAACCAGGATAATGCACCTTGCAATAGTCCAGCAACATCTCCATTTCCCGATCATTTCCTTCAGCTCTGCCTTTCTTTCGACCGGCATATACCAGATTTATGTGGAAAGGCGAAGTCGGGAACAGTTCATGTACCTTATCAAGCACCGAAAAATCATCATTGTCAAGATTTGCAAAAAATGCGACCTGACGCATCCCTTCTTTCGGAATAGGAAGACGCATGCTTTCCGGCACCGTAAAAGCGACTGAACGACACGAATCAAGAACCTCGGCTGTCACACTGCCTATCATGTCAGACTCTTTTTTGTCCGCTCCGCGAGTACCCATGACTATCAGCATAGGCGATACGTTCCGGGCATATTCCAGAATCACCTCCTCGGCAAGCCCCTCATATACTTCTGTCGTAAACTTGACTGCAGGTATTACTCCTGTTTTGATATATTCTTTTATACGCTCCGAAAAGTCCTCCATCTTTCTTTTTGCGACCTTATCGATCTCCATTGCAACCTCTTCGGCTCCAATATCAAGAAATCCCGAATCAGGAGTGATTGAAAAACTGTCGGTACGCGACGGTGCTACATAGGCATAGAGTAGAACTATAGAGGCTCCATGTCCTGAAGCCATGTCAAATGCAAGTCGGGCTGCCGTAAATGAATACTCCGAAAAATCCACAGGTACGAGTATCGTCTTTTCCTGAGATCTGCGGTTGATAACCGTCTTACGCCTCAATCCCACACGACGCGTCGTTCTCGACATCTGACGCTCTACACTGTCATTTTCCTCTCTATCCTCTGTTATATCAGCCTCCGTCGCTTCATCATAGAGCGGAAAGATCTCGATATTTTCTATAATCCGCAAAACGGCCGGAATATCATCCTCATTGACTCTCACCTCGATCGGATGATCTGTCAGTTTGTGACTGAGACGCGCGGCCACAAGGTCAGCCGACACACCTTCATGTTTCAGCAACCTGCGAAGTCGGTCGGCATGATCACGGGTGTGCAATGCCACAGTCACCTTTCGTGCTGACTCCTGCGCTCTTTCTTTGTCGTTCATAGAAATCCGAGATTTATTTAGGGAGAAAGACTCAGATTGACTTATTTAAATTATAAGCATCGCATCACCGTATGCTCCGAATCTATAACCCTCTTTCACTGCCACATCATAGGCATTCATCACATTGTTGTAGCCACCGAACGCAGCGGTAAGCATAAGCATTGTCGAGTAAGGAAGATGAAAATTCGTCACAAAAGAGGTTGTCACAGTGAAATCGTATGGCGGGAAGATAAACTTGTTTGTCCATCCTGAAATCGACTTCAGATGTCCGTCCATGCTCACTGCGTCCGAAATGCCACGAAGAACCGAAGATCCGACAGCACACACCTGCCGTCCCTCGTCCTTTGCTTTATTCACAAGATCTACAAGTTTCGGCCCCACTTCAACCTCCTCTGAATCCATACGGTGCTTTGTAAGATCTTCCACATCGATATCCCTGTACGCGCCGAGACCACTGTGAAGAGTAATAAAGCCTCGCTCTATACCTTTGATTTCCATGTGCTTCATTAGCTCACGGCTAAAATGCAGATCAGCCGACGGAGCCACAACCGCACCCTCATGACGCGCAAACACAGTCTGATAATTTTCTGCGTCACTATCCTCCGACTCTCGGGTAAAATAAGGCGGAAGCAACGTCTTGCCAAGGCTAAACAGAGCCTTCTTAAACTCTTCATGAGTTCCGTCGTAAAGAAAACGCAGTGTACGGCCTCGCGAAGTCGTGTTATCGATCACTTCCGCCACAAGCATGTCATCATCTCCAAAATAGAGTTTGTTGCCTATGCGTATCTTACGTGCCGGCTCAACCAGTACATCCCAAAATTTGTTCTCAGCGTTGAGCTCTCGCAAAAGATGAACCTCTATCTGGGCACCGGTCTTTTCTTTATTTCCATAGAGTTTAGCAGGGAATACGCGGGTGTCATTGAACACCATCACATCACCCTCCTCAAAATACTCCAGAATCTCTTTGAAAATTTTATGGGTGATCTCACCGGTACGACGATTGAGAACCATCAGGCGACACTCGTCGCGATGAAATGTCGGATGATCTGCAACAAGTTCGGCAGGAAGATTATAGTTGAATTGCGAAAGTTTCATTATTTCTTTATCTATCTGTTGAAATCTTGCTAATTTTTTGTTAAAACGCCGGATACATCAGCACACCGAACCGTTTTCCCAATTTTCAGGATACTCTATCGGGGTTTCTCTTATTAAAGTCGCGGCATCGTCCACACTCAGGCATCTGCCTACTTCCACATCTCCGACGCGCGTACGGCGCAACCCCGTGAGATGGGCACCCGATTCAAGGCTCTCGCCTATGTCTCGGGCAAGTGCCCGTATATAAGTTCCCTTACTGCACACAACCCTCACTGTTATGGAATTCCGGCTGTATGAGAGTAATTCTATTTCATCTATTACAAGCACCTTGGGCTTTAAATCCACACTCTCACCTCTGCGTGCGGCTTTGTAGGCACGATGTCCGTCAACCTTACAGGCTGAATACGCAGGAGGCACCTGCTCAATCCGTCCCGTAAATTTTTTGAGAACATCCTCGACTGACTCCCGGGTGATGTGATCTGTAGGATATGTGGCATCAATCTCTGTCTCAAGATCAAATGAAGGTGTTGTTGCTCCAAGTGCTATTTCGGCCACATATTCTTTCACACCGGCCTGCAATTCCTCTATACGCTTGGTTGCCTTACCGGTACAGATTATCATGACACCGGTAGCAAGTGGATCAAGTGTGCCTGCATGACCAACCTTGAACTTCTTTATACCGTAACGGCGCAAAATCATGCCCCTAAGACGCTTGACAGCATCAAACGAAGTCCAGCCCAAAGGCTTGTCGATATACAGTATTTCGCCAGTGAGAAAATCCATTCAAAATATTTATATACAGATACAGAGCACTCCGACTATCACGCAATAGATCGAAAACCAGACAAGTTTTCCTTTCGACACAAGATCGATCATCCACTTGCAGGCCAGACATCCGACAACAAATGAAGTGACAAAGCCTACTATAAGCGGAACAGCGCCAATGGTCGACACCACGGCATCTTCTCCGCCATTGATCATCTTCAACACATCAAGCAGTGCTTCTCCCAATATCGGGATAATAACCATAAAGAAAGAAAATACAGCTACACGGTCACGTTTGTCACCGATAATGATACCCGTGGCTATAGTTGTACCTGAACGGCTCAGACCCGGAAGTACTGCAATCGCCTGTGAGCACCCTATGATAAATGCGTCAATCCATGTTATGTCACGCGGTGTATAAGGCTTGTCAGTCGACTTGCTGCTAAGAAGAGGATTGGTACGGCAGAAATAAGCAAACGCAAGCAATAATGCCGTAAAACAAAGACAGACACCCACAATCTTCAGATCGCCGCCAAAAAATCCTTCAATATAATCCTTGAAGCATATACCCACTACACCTACAGGTATAGCCGAAAGAATCAGCTTCCAGACGTATGAAAAACCTTCCGAATGTCTGCGCCAGCCGAAAAAATCACGGCATAGCGGCACAAACCGGCGCCAAAGCACAACAATTGTACTCAGTACAGTCGCTACATGCAGAGCCACGTCGAACTGCAACGATTCAGCACCCGAAAGATCAAGACCAAGCACTTGACGGAATATCTCAAGATGCCCGCTTGAGCTTATAGGAAGATACTCCGCAAGTCCTTGTACCAGACCAAGTATGAAAGCATCAATTACATCCATGATCTACCCCGTCTAGTGCCGCATTACCCTTATTTTCCTGCTTTTTAGGCTTCTGACGATATATTATCGCAAATCCCATAAAGAGAAAGCCAAGGAAAGCAACAGTTGGTCCTACTACAATTCTGCGGGTAGAGAATATGTCGGGATTAAATGCTTCTTCCGAAGATCCCGGCCCAAGCATAAGCAGAAACCCCACGACAATAACGAGTGCCGCAATCGCCATAAGCTTGAAATTGTGCTTGAGAAGGGGAAACTCCGACGGCTTTTCAAGTTCTGCCCGGCTATTGAGTCTTCCGGCAGCCGCAGGCTGTACTCTATTTTTAGTCTTTGCAGTCATTAATTATATATGATTATGACAGTTATCTGAACATTTCGTCATAGCTTAGACGCAGATAGCGATTGGTTGATATCAGCGCTGAAATCACGCAGATCACAACACCGCCGGCAACCATCCCCACACCAACAGCCAGCAGATCGGCCAGACCTACAAATCCGTCAAGCTGAGCCTCGACTCTCGACATTCCTGAATCAAGACCGCACAACATCACAGTAGCGATAAGCCCGGCTACAAGCCCCTGCCACATGGCTGAAACCAGAAACGGACGCCGTATAAACGAACCGGTCGAACCTACAAGCTTCATGGTATGTATAGTGAAACGACGGGCATAAATCGATAATCTGATTGTATTGTTGATAAGTACAAACGAGATCAGCAATAATGCCGACGCTATGGCTCCGAGGACTTTGAAAACAGTCATAATATTTGCATTTACAGCATCTATCATGTCGGTGTGAACAGTCACCTCGTCAACTTCAGGCAACGATTCATATTGAGCTATTACAGCCGACAGGCTGTCGGCCGATGCCCACGGAGCGTTAACTTTTACCTCAAGCTCGGCAGCAAACGGATTAAGTCCAAGCACTTCAACTACATCTTCACCCGTCTCCTCTCGCCATCTGACTGCTGACTCATCAGCGGTATGCACTGCTACCGACAATGCAAATGGCTGCGACTCGATTCTCCTTCTAAGACTCTCGATTTCAGCAGGCGAGACACTGTCGGTCATGATCACATCAAAACCGACACTTTCTCTCACCGAATCTGCAACCCTGTTGGTAAGCAAAGCCATAACTGCAAGCAGCCCGAGCACAAAAAGCACAAGAGCTACCGAGACCGTCGAAGTTATTTTGGCTCCTGCGGTCGAAAACAGGCGACGTCGGCGACGGTTGTCCACTTCCGGTGACGTTTAGCCTATAAGACTTTTACCATCCATCTCACTTGGCTGGGCAAGACCCATGATCTTCAGAATCGTAGGTGCCACGTCAGCAAGTCGGCCATTGGCGATATCCGCTGTTGTGTTTTCTGTCACATAAACACATGGAACAGGATTAAGTGAATGAGCCGTATTAGGAGTTCCATCGGGATTCACTGCATTGTCGGCATTGCCATGGTCTGCTATGATGATCACCTCATAACCATGTTTTTTGGCAGCCTCTACTGTATCCATAGTGCACTCATCGATAGTGACAACAGCCTTCTCGATCGCGTCATAGATACCTGTATGGCCTACCATATCGCCATTGGCATAGTTCACTACAATGAAATCATACTTCTCACTGTCTATTGCCTCTACAAGCTTGTCCTTAACCTCATAGGCACTCATTTCGGGCTTCAGGTCATAGGTTGCTACCTTAGGCGATGCGACAAGTATTCTGTCCTCCCCTTCATAAGGTGTCTCACGGCCTCCGTTGAAAAAGAACGTCACATGAGCATATTTCTCTGTTTCAGCGATATGAAGCTGCTTTTTGCCAAGCGACGAAAGATACTCGCCAAGTGTATTAGTCACATTTTCCTTGTCAAAAAGAATATGAACCCCCTTAAACGACGCATCATATGGAGTCATGCAATAGTACTGTAATCCGGGGATTGTTGTCATTCCCTCCTCTGGCATATCCTGCTGAGTAAGTACGACAGTAAGCTCTTTTGCACGGTCATTGCGGTAATTGAAGAAAATAACCGCATCGCCTTCCTTGATTGTGCCGTCGACATTTGCATTGTTGATAGGCTTTACAAACTCATCGGTCACATCCTCGTCATAGCTCTGCTGCATAGCCGCAACCATGTCTGTAGCCTGCTTTCCCTCTCCCTTAACAAGAAGGTCATATGCCACCTTCACACGATCCCAGCGTTTGTCACGGTCCATGGCATAGTAACGGCCGATAATCGAAGCTATCTTGCCTGCCGACTTTTCACAATGTGCGCTGAGCTGCTCTATAAAGCCTTTGCCACTGCGGGGGTCTGTATCGCGGCCATCCATAAAACAATGGATATAAACCTTATCAAGACCATATTCCTTTGCTATATCACAAAGAGCGAAAAGGTGGTCAAGCGAAGAGTGTACGCCACCGTCACTTGTAAGGCCCATGAAATGAATTGCCTTTCCATTGTCACGGGCATAGGAAAACGCACTCTTGACTTCCGGATTTTCCAGAATTGAACCGTCTCTCACTGCCTTGTTGATCTTTACAAGATCCTGATAAACCACACGTCCGGCACCGATATTTAGATGACCGACCTCCGAATTACCCATCTGGCCGTCAGGAAGACCCACATTTTCACCGCTTGCCTGAAGCTGTGAATGAGGGTAAGTCTTGAGAAGATTATCCCAATAAGGAGTAGGTGTGGATGAGATCACATCACCCTTGCTGTGGTCACCAATGCCCCAGCCGTCGAGAATTATCAGTAATGCCTTATGTGCCATGACACTATTTTCTTATTTTTTCTATTGTTTATCTATATTGAACGATCTATCAGCGCATTCTGTTCTTTTACACATATCCGCGCACAATACCGCGGCTTGAGTTGCGTATGAACATTATGATCTCATCCCGCTCATTGGTTGCGGGAAGTTCCGCTTCAATACGCTCGACTGCATCCGTGACATTAAGTTGCGACAGATAAAGATAGCGATAGATCTCCTGAATCTCACGTATCTGATCACTGCTGAATCCACGGCGTCGCAGGCCTATTGAATTAATGCCGGTATATGCGATAGGATCACGCGCGGCTTTCACAAAAGGAGGAATATCCTTGTTGATCTTGGCACCGCCCTGAATCATCACATGGCTACCGATATGAGTAAACTGATGCACAAGCGCACCACCTCCTATCACAGCGAAATTGTCAACCACAACCTCACCTGCGAGCTGGCTTGCATTAGCTATTATTATATTGTCGCCGAGAATACAGTCATGGGCTATATGAGTATAAGCCATTATCAGACAATTGCTGCCGACTACAGTCTTACCCTTTGCCGCCGTGCCACGGTTGATTGTCACGCACTCTCGTATTACAGTATTGTCTCCTACGATTGCAACCGTATTCTCACCGCGGAATTTAAGATCCTGGGGTATACCGCCTACAACTGCTCCCGACATGATCTGGCAATTGCGGCCTATGCGTGATCCGCTTTTGATCACTGCATTGCTGTGTATACGCGTCCCCTCTCCGATCTCTACATTATCCTCTATTGTCACAAAAGGATCTACCACCACACCGGGAGCAAGACGTGCACCGGGATGTATACTCGACAAATTATTTATCATCTCTTACTTATTCTTGATAATCTGAGCCATGAACTCACACTCACACACGATCTTCTCACCTACGAAAGCATATCCTTTCATCATGGCGCAACCACGGCGGAGCGGTGTCATGAACGATACATGAAAGATAAGTGTGTCACCCGGAACAACTTTCTGCCGGAACTTCACATTGTCTATCTTCATGAAATAAGTCGAATACCTTTCAGGATCTTCAACAGTGCTAAGTACAAGCATGCCTCCAGTCTGAGCCATTGCCTCCACAAGAAGCACCCCTGGCATCACAGGCTCTTGCTGGAAATGACCCTGGAAGAAAGGCTCGTTCACAGTCACATTCTTGACTCCTACAATATACTTCTGTCCCTGCTCGATAATCTTGTCAACCAACAGGAACGGATAGCGATGCGGAAGCAACTGTCTGATACGGTTTATATCCATCAACGGAGGCTCCGAAGGATTATATACCGGTGCCTGAACTTCCTGACGCACAATTTCCTTGCGGATCTTCTTAGCAAAAGTTGTATTTATAGAATGTCCCGGACGAGTCGCTATGATACGGCCCTTTAGTGGACGACCTATAAGTGCGAGATCTCCGATTATATCAATCACCTTATGTCGTGCCGGCTCATTGTCAAACAGAAGAGGGCGTTCATTTATATAGCCGTACTCCTTAGGCATACGGGGAGTCGTGTCGGTCAAGCGCGCTATATGGTCAAGCTGCTCTTCACTCATTATGCGGTCGTAGATCACGATGGCATTGTCAAGATCACCTCCCTTGATAAGGTTATTGGCAAGCAGCGGCTCAATCTCCCGCAAGAAGACAAATGTACGGCAAGGTGCAATTTCCTTGGCATACTGACAGACGTCATCCATCACGGCAAACTGATTGTCAAGAACCGGTGAATCAAACTCAAGCATAGCCTCCACCGAAAAACCGTCATAAGGCAACGCAAGAAAAACAGAACCGGTTGTATCATCACGCACTTCTATCTGCTGCTTGATTACGAAGAAATCCTTGTCGGCATCCTGTTCCTCGCTCCCAGCTACTTCTATGCCATTCGCATACTCGGCGGCACTTCCGTCAAGTATAGGCATTTCAGGTGCGTTTACATCAATAAGGCAGTTGTCAATTCCTGCTGCATAAAGAGCTGAAAGTGCATGTTCGACTGTTGACACTCTCACGTCTCCACGCTGCAATACTGTGCCGCGGGTCGTCTCCACAACATTCTCGGCAAGAGCATCGATAACGGGCGCATCAGGAAGGTCCACACGACGGAATTTGTAACCGTGACCCGGATCTGCCGGGTTGAATGTTGCCTCAATCTCAAGGCCGGTATGAAGGCCTTTCCCCTTTACCGTGAAAGGAGCTTTCAGGGTGAGTTGCTTCATGAAATCTGTCAGGATAATGCCGCTCCGTTTTTAGTATAGGGGCGGAATATTTTTAATTATTTTTTCTCAATATTTTTTTCCAGCGCATCAACCCTGCGGTTCAAACGCTCAAGATTTTTGACATAGACAACTTGTCGTGCAAAATCACCTATATCCACTGCAGGCGAGCCAATCACCCGACTGCCCGTACGCACATTGCGCTGAAGACCGGCCTGAGCGCCAATCTCGACATTGTCGCCGATGCGTATATGGCCGGCAAGACCCACCTGACCACCAATGCGACAAGAGGCACCCACCTTCGACGAACCGGCAATACCGACTTGTGCCGCCATAACCGTATCGTTACCAATTTCCACATTATGTGCTATCTGTATAAGGTTGTCGAGTTTTGTGCCTGCGCCAACCTTTGTAGCTCCCATTGTCGCACGGTCAACTGTCGTATTGGCTCCGATTTCCACGTCATCGGATATTTCAACAATACCAAGTTGTGGTATTTTATGATAATGTCCGTCTACAGGAGCGAAACCAAATCCATCGGCACCTACAACTGATCCGGAATGAAGAATGCATCGCTTGCCGACCTTGCATCCATGATACACCTTAGCACCCGCATATATCACCGTATCGTCACCTATTTCACAATTGTCTCCAACATAAACCTGAGGATATATCTTCACGCCACGTCCAAGCTTAACGTTGCGTCCGACATAGGCAAATGCACCTATATAAGAATCTTCCTGTATTACCGATCCTTCCCCGATATGGCTTGGATTCTCGACACCTGTCGGATGCGTACTCATCGACCGAGATGCCATTTCAAGCAAACCTGTCATTGCCGCATAGGGATCCGGCACTCTGATAAGTGTCGGTTTAACAGGATATTCAGCTTCGAAGCTATCGGAGACAAGCACAATTGAAGCCTCCGTATCATAGATATGTGGGGTATATTTAGGATTTGCCAAAAAAGAGATGGAGCCTGGATGCCCTTCCTCTATCTTAGACAATGTGGACACCACGACAGAAGGGTCTCCTTCAACGCGTCCACCTATCATCTGAGCGATTTGCTCGGCAGAAAACTGCATAGCTATTCCAATTACATAATTTTATCCTGCAAAGATGAGCAATATTTTCTTTTTTTCAAAACCAATCTTAAACCACACGCATCAAATTTACACTTGAGCAACAGCCATACTCTGTCTTATGATTCTATAAAATGCAAAATCAACGAATCGTTTTCCATATTTACATGACTACACAGCAAACCAGCCCTTACTCCCCTATTCATCTCATCGAATATTCTGTGTATATTTGCACCTTAAATGCCGGCTCACGTCATGACATCTTTGTCATTATACAGCCGGCTTCCAAAATCTATGAAGACTATATCATTCTATATCATCTTGGTTTTTGCAGCATTACAGTGCTCAGCCAAAGATCCGGAAAAATTAATAATCCTGCACACCAACGACACCCACTCCCAGATAGATCCACTTGAAAACGGAAGTGGCGGTCTGTTGCGTCGAAAAGTCGTAATCGACAGTATCCGACAAACCGAACCAAATGTGCTACTGATCGATGCAGGAGATGTAGTGCAGGGCACAATGTACTTTACCCTCTATAAAGGAGAAGTAGAATACTCCACTCTCGACATGCTCGGTTATGATATAGCAGTAATCGGCAATCACGACTTTGACAACAAAGTGAACCAATTGGCAAAAAACCTCAGAGACTCCAAAGTCACATGGCTGTCGGCCAACTACGATTTTTCCTGCACGCAGGGGCTTGACTCAATTTTCACTCCTTATGTAATAAAAACTTTTGGAAAAAAGAAAATCGGCATATTTGGAATCAACCTCAATCCCAAAGGAATGATTGCCGAAGGACACTACGACGGTGTGAAATATCTTGACGGAAAAATCATCGCCGATTCGATTGCCAAAGATCTCAAAAAAAATGGCGCTGACTATGTGATAGCAGTTACACATATCGGATATGATGGCAACATGAAACTAAACGATGCCGACATCGCTGCCGGATCATCGGATATCGACATAATAATCGGAGGGCATAGCCACACTCTGATTGATCCGGACCGCACAAATGACCGCTATCATTGGAAACATGTCAATGCCGAAGGCGACACGATAGCAGTCGTTCAGGCCGGATCAAAAGGATCTTATATAGGCAAAACCGAACTTGATCTTGACAATGGAAAAATAGATTACTCACTGATCAAAATCGACAGCAGACTGGATGACCGCATTGATGAAAGCATCAGTGAAAAACTAAAACCTTACCGTCAGGCTGTAGATTCTGTCATGAACCGCAAAATAGCAGTCGCCGCGCGTCGGCTCGATAAGGATATCGATGGAGGCATAAGCAATTTTCTTGCAGATTTTGTCGCTACTACAGGCTTTCAGATCTCAGGTGAACCGGTTGACATAAGCCTGATCAATTCAGGAGGTATCCGACGCTCACTCCCGGCCGGCGATATAACCCAGGGCATGGTCATCGACATGCTGCCTTTTGACAATAAAATTGTCGTACTTGATATTTCAGGCAAAGACCTAATCTCAGCGTTCGAAGTGCTCGCCTTACGCAAAGGATCTGACGGAATCAACGCCTCGACAAGAATGTTATATGATCCCGACACACTACGTCCGGTTTCAATTACTGTCAACGGAGAACCAATAGATCCTTACCGGAACTATCGCCTTGCCACCATCGATTATCTTGCAAACGGCGGAGATTATATGGAAGCTCTGACACATGCAAAAGTCGTCGCGAAAAGCAATGACATTCTCTATGACGAATTGCTGAAATACCTCGCAAAAGAATATCACAGCAAGAAAATAGACAGCACACCTGCTCGCCGCATGACCCCGGCTGAATAAATGGAATCAACTCATATCAGAACATACCAGGGATTATTCGCCCTGTCACCGGTCATAGTATTTCTGGTGCTGTATCTTGCAGTCTCCATCATACTCGACGATTTCTACAAGATGCCTATCACTGTAGCGCTTCTGGCATCATCGGTATGGTCGATATTCACATACCGTCACCGGTCACTGCATGAACGTATCGAAACATTTTCACGCGAAGCCGGAACAGGCAATATCCTGTATATGATATGGATATTTGTCTTGGCAGGAGCTTTTGCCAACCTTGCCGACAAAATCGGCGCTATAGAAGCGACTGTGGCCATCACCATGAACTGGCTGCCGCCTGAACTGATAATACCGGGTATTTTTGTTGCAGCATGCTTTATCTCCACATCAATAGGCACATCGGTAGGTACAGTAGTAGCCCTGACTCCTCTTGCTGTAGATTTTGCAAATAGTGTCGGGGGGTATGTGCCTTTTTTTGTGGCAGTCGTGCTTGGAGGCGCTTTTTTCGGTGATAACCTTTCTTTCATTTCCGATACAACTATTGCCGCGACACGCACACAGAAATGCAAAATGAACGAAAAATTCAAAGCTAATTTTGTGATTGTATTGCCGGCAGCCTTCATCTCTCTCGCGATATATATGTTTGGAGATTTTATCGCCATATCAAATATGCCCATTCAGGAGGTCAACGCATGGCTGATACTGCCGTATCTTATTATAATTATCCTTGCTATCGCAGGAGTCAACGTGACAGTCACACTCTTGTGCGGCATATTTTCGGCAATTCTAATAGCTGTTTCATCCGGAACATCCGATATAATTCCTCTGCTCGGTTTTATGGGCGAAGGCATTGACTCAATGGGCAACCTTATAATCATAACTCTTCTTACCGGAGGAATGCTTGGAATAATTAAAGCGACCGGAGGCATAACATTCCTGTTGCAGACCATAAGTAGTTTTGTGAAAGGTCCGCGCGGAGGACAGGCGGCAATTGCAATGCTGGTAGGCACAGTAAACCTATGCACCGCCAACAACACTCTTGCCATACTCACTGTGGGCTCTCTGTCCAGAGAAATCTCAAAAAAATATGATATATCGCCACGCAAAAGCGCAAGTCTGCTTGACACCGCTTCTTGTATAGTACAATGTCTGATTCCCTATGGAGCACAGACCTTGCTTGCGACTGCACTTGCCGGGATTCCTCCAAGTTCACCATGGCCCTACCTTTACTATCCGTGGCTTTTACTGATCACAACCTCAATTTCAATCATAGTCAAACGCAAAAAGTCTTAACATCCCAACTAAAGATCGCTAATATCATTACATCATGTCCCAGAATCAACCTACAATCGATCAATTTGACCACGCCATACAATGCTGCCGGTCTCTGTTTGTAATGAAACTCCAAGATTACGGGGCTGCATGGAGGCTAATGCGTCCCACATCTCTCACCGACCAAATACTTATAAAGGCAAAACGCATACGGACACTCGAGACTAAAGGAAACGCAATGGTCGACGAAGGCATCTTACCTGAATTCATTGGCATAGTCAACTACGGCATCATCGCTCAGATACAGCTTAAACTCGGAGTCTCAGACTACAAAGACATCACTCCCGACGAAGCATTGAGTCTGTACGACAGTTATATGAATGCAACACGCAGCCTGATGATCAAAAAAAATCATGACTATGATGAAGCATGGCGTGACATGCGTGTGTCAAGCTACACCGACCTGATTCTAATGAAAGTGATGCGTACCAAAGAAATCGAAGACAATTTCGGAACAACCACTGTGTCTGAAGGCATTGATGCCAACTATATGGATATGGTCAATTACTCGATCTTCGGCATCATAAAACTCACAGAATAATGAAACCCAAGGATATTCTTTCCAACCGGCTTTTCATCTCAGGCTCCATATGGCTTTCACGTATCGTTATAGGCATCTGTTTTATTTTTTCAGGATTTGCCAAAGCCGACGATCCATGGGGCACGATATTCAAAATCGAACAATATCTGTCGGTCTGGGAAATGCCACAGCCACGGTCTCTCATTATTGCAGCCGCATTTTCACTTGCAATAGCAGAGTTTATGCTTGGAATAGCGGTATTGCTCGGCATATATCGTCGCAATGCGCCAAAAGGCATTGCCCTTATGATGCTGATATTCCTGCCTCTGACGGGATATATAGCGGTCACATCTCCTGTTGACGATTGCGGTTGTTTTGGCGATGCCTGGGTCATTTCCAACACAATGACCTTTATAAAGAATATCCTGCTGACATTACTTACAATTCTGCTGTTACGGTGGAACAAAAGTGTGCCTTCCATATTCACACCCGGACTGCAATGGATTATCTCCACAATCTCCATTGCCTACATCTTTATTATAGCCATGTTTGGCTTTCATATCCAGCCACTCATAGATTTTCGGTCATTCCCGATAGGTTCGACTCTTACAGAGGACAATGAAGCCGACAATATGTCCATAACTTTCATCTATGAAAAAGATGGTCAGAGAAAAGAATTTGACACAGCAAACCTACCTTCAGAAGACAGCGGCTGGGTATTTGTCGACCGAAAGGAAATAAAATCCGGACGATCACCATTTATAATAGAAAACAACGAGGGAGATGACATAACTGAAAATCTCCTTGGAGATTCAAGCTCCGACAGGCTACTACTGATAATACCCGAACCACAACGTGCCGATTTAGCTTCCACCATGCAGATAAACCAATTGTGGAGAATGACCGCCAAAACCGATTCAGTTTCAATGATAGCCCTTTTAGGAGACGCCGGTAATGAGGATATATCACGATGGCAGGATTTATCCATGGCTGAATATCCCATATATTCCACTGAAGCCACTACACTTAAAGAATTGGCCAGAGGCCTTATCTCCGCCGTGTATCTGCACAACGACACCATAAGCGCCAAAATTTCCATTGCAGCGTTATCAACCGAAGATCTCGCAAAAGCAGAATCAGGAGATAAGGACATTGAGCAAGTCCTTTCTTTCAATGGCAAAAGGTTGCTATGGTGGCTGACAGTACTATATGTCGGAGCATTGGGAATAGTTTTTATTGCAGCTCTTCCACGCCGACTTTATCTGTTACACAAACTGCGACATAAAAAAAGTTGAGGCCGACTCGCCAAAGAGCCGGCCCCAACGCCCATGCGGGTTAACTATATACTAACATTTCAAAACTTATTCGTTTTAGGATTTTAAATTTGCGGTTTTTGCACACCGTCTGATCAAGGATTCCACTGACAGGCAAGCTGCTGGAGATTGTTATCACCGATAGTACGGATATCGGTAATTGTGTTGTAGCGGCAGTTAACATAGGTAAGAGCCTGACAGAAAGAAAGATCGAGTGTTGTAAGCTGGTTATTGTTGCAAAGTACGCGCTGCAGGAATGTCTGATTGCTGAGATTAAGAGTAGTCAGATCATTGTAGGAACAGTCGACAAACTGCAGATTCGGACAATTCTCAAGTGAGAAAGACGTAAGATTGTTGTATGAGCAGACAACATCTATCAGGGCGTTGCAGTCGCGCAGCGAGAGAACTTCCATATTGTTGTCAGAGCAGATAAATGTGCTCAGAGCAGGAAGACCTGAAAGAATCATGGTCTTGATCTCATTATCATCGATATTAAGGTTGGATAGACCTGTAGTACCAAAGAGATTGAGAGAAGTCAGTTTGTTATAGCCGCAATAGAGGTTCTTGAGATTGGCGCATCCCGAAACCGTCAGAGACTCAAGATGGTTACCCTGCACGTTCAAGGTCTTCAGAGCCGCGATGTTAGTTACATCAAGCGCTACGAGGTAGTTGTTCGACAGGTTAAGGTTCTGTATTGATGCTGCACCTGCAAGATCAATATCACTTATACGGTTCTTGTAAAGAGCCACCTTGGTGAGCGATGTACAGCCTTCAAAATTGACTTCCTTGATCTTATTGCGGTAAGCAGCTACATCTCCAAGAGCCGCGTCTCCCTTAAAGGATACATTTTCAATTGCGTTACGCGAGATATCCGCTTTGGTAAGAGCCGAAAATCCCGAGAGATCGAGAGTACCGGCCAGACCTTTGTCTTTCCAGTCAATAGCGGTCACATGGCCATTTGCCACTGTCACTCCTTCCCATGTAGCAGGAGAATTAATGTTGGAAATCTTAAGGGCTTTTGCATTTGTTGCCTCCTTCTGGGCAGGCTGTGCCAGGAACGACTGGAGCTGCTTCAGCTCATTCTTAGCGATGTTCTGGGCGAAAGCACTCGTACATCCGAGAACGAGAGCCATCATAAAAATACTTTTTTTCATAGTAGTTAAAATAAATAGTCGCATGGGCTTGTGCCCGTTTTGTTAATTTGTATTATCTAAACAACAGCATCCTTTGAAAAGTTTGGAAAAATTCCGATTAATTATAATAATTTTCAGACTATCTGAGGATCACGCTGCCATTACCAAATAGGTTCGGGTATATAACAACAGAAAAACGATAATTGCTCACCATGATGAAATATTTTTTGGAATAATATCAGATAATATCTATTTTTGGGGAAATTACATTCTTGCAATGGCTTGTAATGCGGTGATATCTGTCACAACAATTCACGACCATAGCTACTGACCACGTTCCCCATTTATTGCGTAATCCATTATGGACCAGTTCGACCATGACATGCACCAGGCTTTGACAGAAATTCAGGCCGAAGCAAATGCCGACATCTCTGAAACAGCTCAATCTGTATCAGAACAGACCAATGCCCAGACACATCACTCTGCACATTCCAAAGAGAGTGTGATTTCATCACTCAACGAACTCGCGCAAGGTGACGGGTCAAACATTTCGCGCGATGAGATCGGACGTCTGAAGCAGATATTTTTCAATCTGCGAAAAGCCGAACTTGAAACCGAAAAGGCCTCGTTTATTGAAGCTGGCAACCACCCCGATGATTTCTTGCCGTCGATTGATCCGATGGAAGAGCAGCTGCATGCAGCTTTATCGGCGGTAAAGGAGAAAAAAAACGCATGGATCATAGAGCGTGAGCATACACTTCGTAAGAATCAGGAGCAAAAAGAGGCTATAATTGCCCAGTTGAAGGAAATGGCTAACGACACTGACAATGTAAATCGTTCGTTCCAGCAATTCAAAGATCTTCAACAGGAATTTAAAGCGATCGGCGAAGTGCCACAGGAGGCGGCCACCGATCTTTGGAGACGTTTTCAGGAAAACGTAGAACATTTCTATGATCAACTCAAAATCAATCAAGAGCTGCGAGACTATGATTTCCGGAAAAACCTCGAGATAAAAATCAACATCTGCGAGATCGCCGAATTAATCGCAGCACGCCTTGAGCAGCCACAAAACGACACAGAAAATCAAACAGAACCAGAAACCGCAGAGTCAGAAGAGACTTCTGAGGATAAAGACTCCGGCTCTGAAAACAATGACAACCTTGACGTAGTAGAAGCTTTCCGCCGGTTGCAAGATCTCCATGAAAGATGGAAACTCACCGGTCCGGTAGCAAAAGAATTGCGTGAACCCTTATGGCTCAGATTCAAAGAAGCCTCTACTGCCATAAACAAATGCTATCAGACTTTTTTTGAGGAGCGAAAGGCACGCGAGCAGGCCATAGATGCAGCCAAAACCGCATTGTGCGAACGCGTCGAAGCAGTCGACACGTCCAAACTGACCTCCACAGCCGAATGGGAAACAGCTACAAAAGAGATTATCGCAGCACAAGCCGAGTGGAAACAATTAGGCTATAGCCCACGGCGCTCCAATGTAATATTTGCTAAATTCCGTGGCATCTGTGATAATTTTTTCCGCTCTAAAGCTGAATTTTTCCAAACACTTAAAGACACACAGGCCGATAATCTTGCTAAAAAGACAGCCTTGTGCGAACGGGCCGAACAGCTAAAAGACAGCACCGACTGGCGACGCACTTCTGAGGAACTTGTCGCTCTTCAGAAACAATGGAAAGAAATAGGTCCAGTTCCCCGCCGCTACAGCGACCAACTTTGGAAAAATTTTCTTGGAGCATGTGACTACTTCTTTGACCAGAAAAAGAAAAACTACTCCAACTCCCGCAGTGAAGAGCATGCCAACCTTGAGACAAAAAAGGCAATACTCGCCGAAATGAATGCACTCGACCCTTCGCTGACTCGCGAAGAAGCAAACACTGCGATCAATTCGCTTCAGTCCCGATGGAAAGCTACAGGCCATGTACCGTTCCGTGAAAAGGACAAGCTCAACGAACAGTACCGCAACACAATCAGTGAACTTCGTCGCCGATTTGACCTGAACGGACAGCGTGCCGCAAGAGAAAAATTCGAACTCAACGTAAACGAGTTGGCTCAGGCCGACATTTCAAAACTACTCAAAGAGCGCGATAGACTGTACCACAATCTTGATGCAAAGCGTCAGGAACTCACTACTTATGAAAATAACCTCGGGTTCTTCTCTGCAAAAACAAAAGCTGCCGACGGGTTGCTTCGCGACGTTTACCACAAAATCGAACTGATAAAAGGAGATATTGACGAAATCATGCAACGCATATCACTCGTCAACGATACGATAAACAACACGAACGATAAATAAACAGTCTTTCTACCTCTTTTAGCATCAGGGACGCGCAAGCCTTACGGCAACGCGTCCCTGTACATATTTATTCATCCTACAATGTCTTTTTATCACCACCATGGAAGCGCTATAAAATATATGTTCGCGCTTGTCGATATAATCACCTATAATTCTCTGTTTGTTATAATGCTATGGATCTATAATCCCATTCTTGACAAACATGAGTCATGGCTGACTTTACTGGCATTTAATCTGGCTCTTGTACCGTCACTTATTTTTACATTTTCCACCCACGCCAACCATGCGGTGACAATGGACCGTGCAGTAATGGCGACACTTAAAGGCATCAGTATTCATCTTCTGTTTCTTTTCGCATTGCTCAGCGTAATCCAATGCAATTTCATATCTCCATGGTTTTGGATATATTTCTATGCATCAGCAATTTTAATCGTATCAGCAGCCAACATAATATGCCGTTCCGCTCTTAAAGTCTATCGACGCAATGGCGGCAATACCATGCAGGTTGTGATAGTAGGCAACGGAGAAACAACACGGAGGCTGGCTACAGAAATGACCAACAATAATGGCTTCGGCTACAATATACACGGCTTTTTCTCGTCAACCGACGATAATGATATAAGTGATAATCTTAAACACCTCGGCGACCTCAGCGATATAGAGCCATACTTGTCCAGACATAAGATTGACGAAATTTATTATACCCATCCCGACGATACACCTGACAATATCGCATTGGTGACAAGGGCCTCCCAGCGGCACATGGCCCGATTTTACTTTGTACCCCCTCTTGGCCATTGGGTCACCAGGAATTTCCATATATTTACTATCGGGAGCGGTATACCCGTTTTATCATTACACCGAAATCCACTTGACCGGATCGCCAACCGTGTACTGAAGCGACTGTTTGATATCGTATTTTCCGCAACCGTGCTCATTACTCTTGCCATACCGGTTTTTATACCTATAGCTATCGGAGTCAAATTATCGTCAAAAGGACCGGTCCTTTTCCGACAAAAGCGTGCCGGATATCATGGCAATGAATTTTATTGTCTAAAATTCAGAAGTATGCGTATAAATGACGAATGTGATACAGTATGTGCCACCCGCAACGACCCCCGTGTGACTCGCTTTGGGCATATTTTACGGCGGCTAAGCCTTGATGAGTTACCCCAGTTCTGGAATACTCTTACAGGAGACATGTCGGTTGTCGGTCCCCGACCACACATGTGTAGCATGAATGACCGCTATTCATCTATTCTTTCCGACTACATGATACGACACATGATCAAACCAGGTATCACCGGCTGGGCACAGGTAAACGGGCTCCGTGGTAACGCCGAGGATTTTCCCAAGATAAAACGGCGTGTAGAACACGACGTATGGTATATGGACCACTGGTCTTTTATACTTGATTTAAAAATCATTGCACGCACTTTCTACAACATCCTGTCGGGACGCGACGAAAACGCCTTCTAAACCGATTAATTCACTATCTTTGCAGTGATGTTTAGAATAAAACGCCTATACACATTCATGCTGCAGACATTTCTGCCGCTGTTCCTTATGACATTTCTCATCTGTCTGTTTATAGTGCTGATGCAATTTTTATGGCGCTATATCGACGAAATGGTGGGAAAGGGTCTGACTGTAGCTGTATTGGGCGAGCTGTTTTTCTATGCAGCGCTCACATTTGTGCCAATGGCTCTGCCGCTTGCCACACTGCTGGCCTCATTGATGACATTCGGAAACCTTGGCGAACATTTTGAGCTTACGGCAATGAAAGCAAGCGGCATATCACTGTTGCGCACTATGAAACCGCTCATAATCACTATGGTTATTGTTGCGATAGCCGCTTTCTTTTTTCAGAACAATGTGCTGCCGATAGCTCAGACAAAAATGTGGACATTGCTATATTCAATACGCCACACATCTCCGGAGATAGAAATTCCCGAAGGCGCTTTCTTCGACCAGATTTCAGGATATAATCTATATGTTGAAAAGAAAAACAGGGAGACCGGAGCGCTATACTCAATGATGATCTACGATGTGTCGAAAGGCTTTGAAAACGCACGCATCATTCTGGCTGACTCCGGTCGCATGAGCATGTCGGAAGACAAGACCCATCTGTTTTTGCGCCTATGGAACGGAGAGCAATTCGAGAACCTTCGCGAATCCAATGGAGGAGTGAGCAAGGCAAGTGTGCCATATCGTCGCGAGACATTTGACACCAAAGAGATAATGGTGCCTTTTGATGCCAATTTCAACCGCATGGATGAGTCTGGAATGCGCAACCAGTTTGTAGGCAAGGACATGAACAGATTAAGGCACTCCATCGACTCGATCAATGACCGCGTAGACAGCATAGGCAACAGCTATGCCGACATGATCCTAAATTCAACAAGGCTCGACATAGACATTCCTGTGACGCGTGCAGCCAAGGAAAAAGCGACCCAAGCAGAAAAAGAACGCTCCATGCAGGCACCGTCTGAAGCGGCAAGAAACATAAATCTTGACTCCGTATTCGCCGGCAACGGAAAAACGACATTACAAAGCACAATACTTCAACAGGCTCTCGCAAAAGCCAAACGCAACTATCAGGACTATGAGTTCAAGTCACTCTCAATGGAGGATGACCGTAAAAACATCAGACGTCACCAGATTGAGCTGATGAAGAAATTTACACTATCCTTTGCGTGTATCATCTTCTTCTTTATCGGCGCACCGCTTGGCGCCATCATACGCAAAGGAGGTCTCGGCACACCTTTGGTAATATCGGTGCTTCTCTTCATTGTCTACTACATCATAGACAATTCCGGATATAAGCTTGCCCGTGACGGCCGGTGGGAAGTGTGGCAAGGCATGTGGCTCAGTTCTGCCGTGCTTCTTCCTCTCGGAGTATTCTTCACCTACAAGGCAGTCAATGACTCGGCTGTCTTCAACGCCGATGCCTACAAGATTTTCTTCAGGCGCATATCAGGCAAACTGAAAAGAGAACTTTCTCTCAAAGAAATGCCTATGAATGAAGTCGTGCCTTCCGAAGCGTTACAGATGCTTGAAAATTTCGGCAACTCATTGAACGATGTAATGCATGACTTCGACAATGCCAATATATTCAAACGCATATGGATGCGTATTACCGGTATCGGCGGCATCGACTCGATTCAGGCTGAAATGAACCGCATCATCGCCTATCTGTCCGACACCCGCGACATCAAAGTGATACACTACATAAACAAATACCCGTTTGTACTCAACTTTGGCAAAAAATCACGTCTGGCAGCCGAAGAAGCCACGCACAAATTGACCAGCATATTTCGCCAGCAAAATAATTCATAAGAAACAATATATATCCCCATTCTATGGAAACAAAGAGTGAGATAAAGCTAAATACGATCGAGGAGGCGATAGCCGATTTCAAAGAAGGCAAAATGGTGATCGTGGTCGACAGCGAAGACCGCGAAAACGAGGGTGATTTCATTGTCGCAGCCGAGAAAATCACTCCTGAGCAAGTAAACTTCATGCTCAAGAACGGTCGCGGAGTTCTATGCGCTCCAATCACAATATCAAGAGCCAATGAACTTAAACTGCCTCCACAGGTCGATGACAACACCTCGATTCTCGGCACACCGTTCACAGTCACGGTCGACAAAATCGAAGGATGCACGACTGGTGTGTCTATCCATGACCGATGCGCTACCATCAATGCTCTTGCCGATCCGGCATCAGTGCCCGAAACCTTCGGTCGTCCCGGTCATATAAACCCGCTTTTTGCTCAGGACAACGGTGTGCTGCGCCGTACAGGACACACCGAAGCCGCTATCGACCTTGCGCGTCTGGCCGGATTGCAGCCTGCTGCCGCCCTGATTGAAATCATGAGCGATGACGGCTCAATGGCACGTCTGCCCGAACTGCGCCGACGCGCCGACGAATGGGGCATGAAACTCATCTCTATCAACAATCTTATCGCCTACCGTCTCAAAACCGACAGTCTCGTTGAAAAAGGCGTGGAAGTCGATATGCCAACATGCTACGGCCATTTCCGTCTTATACCGTTCCGCCAGAAAACAAACGGCCTTGAACATATTGCCATAATCAAAGGCGATGTCTCAACGCCCGATCCGGTATTGCTGAGAGTACACTCGTCCTGTGCGACAGGCGACATATTCGGCTCTCTCCGCTGCGACTGTGGCGAACAATTGCACAAAGCCCTTGAAATGATTGAAAAAGAAGGCCGCGGAGCTGTCATATATCTCAATCAGGAGGGTCGTGGAATAGGTCTTATGGACAAAATCAAAGCCTATAAGCTTCAGGAAGAAGGATATGACACAGTCGACGCCAACCTTCATCTCGGTCATGGTGCCGACGAACGCGACTATGGTGTAGGCGCACAGATAATCAGGATGCTTGGAATCACTAAAATGCGCCTTATGACAAACAATCCGGTAAAACGGGTAGGTCTTGAAGGATATGGTCTTGAAGTTGTAGAGAATGTGCCTGTGGAAATAGCGCCCAATCCCTATAACAAAGACTACATGCACACAAAAAAGGAGCGAATGGGGCACACTCTTCTTAAAAGTTGATGCCAACCGTTTAGTGATTATATTGTTTATACTTAACCGTAAGGAATCCTTCATGCTTCGGCAGACCATAAATCTCCGGCGATAGCGATTCTTTCCGTTAAATATTTTCATATTTTTTTGTACAGGCCCGTTTTCGGCCAATGACAGTTGAATTAAGTAATGAAAGTATTGAAGTTTGGAGGCACATCGGTCGGTACTGTCGAAAGTCTCTGCAATGTCAAGAAAATAATCGAGAGCGAATCTCAAGAGCCGCTTATTGTGGTTGTGTCGGCCCTCGGAGGTATAACCGACCGTCTTATAGCCACAGCACGAATGGCAGCAGCCGGAGATCCAGCCTATTTAGATTCGCTCGACTATATACTCCAACGACACAATACAGTCATTGACGGGCTTGTACCTGAAGATCGCCGTGAGCGACTTCTCGGTATTGTCAACCCGCTTCTCGATGAGCTCACAAACATCTACAAAGGCCTGTCGCTGCTTCACGACCTGTCGTTGCGTACCCTTGATATTGTCGTAAGCTATGGCGAACGCCTATCCAGCGCTATCATAGCACACATTATCGACGGTGCCAGACACTTCGATGCACGCTCTTTTATCCGCACCAACACCAAATGGGACAAGCACACCTTTGACAGTGCCGCCTCATCGCCCCTCATTCATGCGGCTCTCGACGAAATAGTGGCCACTCCCGGTGCTGTGGCAATCGTTCCGGGATTCATATCAACCGATACAGCCACACGTAACATCACCAATCTGGGGCGCGGCGGAAGCGATTACACTGCTGCCATTCTTGCTGCCGAACTCGGAGCAAGAGCATTGGAAATATGGACTGATGTTGACGGCTTCATGACTGCTGACCCAAGAGTCATCAACTCAGCTTATGTGATAAACCGGCTTACCTTCATCGAGGCTATGGAGCTTTGCAACTTCGGAGCAAAAGTAATTTATCCGCCTACGATTTATCCGGTATTTCACTGCAACATCCCGATATATATCAAAAATACATTCCGTCCAGATCTTCCCGGCACTCTGATCTGTGCGGAAAAGCCCGCGCAGGATAAAGGTGAAAAGCCGATCAAAGGCATATCATCAATCAGCGATACATCGCTCGTCACGATCTCGGGCCTGGGCATGGTAGGCATTGTAGGTGTCAATGCCCGCATTTTCAACGCACTCGCCGAAAATGGCGTGAGTGTATTCATGGTATCGCAAGCCTCAAGCGAAAACAACACCTCGTTTGCGGTTCGCTCTTCCGATGCACCTCGGGCTATCGAAGTGTTGCGCAATGAATTTGCGTCGGAACTTGAATCAGGCACAATTTCCGACATCGGATTACAGGAAAATCTTGCCACTGTCGCGATTGTAGGTGAAAACATGCGTCATCACCCAGGCATCGCAGGAAAGCTGTTCAACACACTCGGCCGAAACGGCATCAACCTTATAGCATGTGCACAAGGGAGTCTTGAAACCAACATATCTTTTGTTATCGACAGCAACAATCTGCGCAAGACCCTCAACGTTATACATGATTCGTTTTTTCTGTCGGAAACACAAAAACTGAATCTGTTTATCGTAGGAATTGGCAACGTCGGAAACAGGCTGATATCACAAATATGCAGCCAGCAGGAGCGCCTGCTCAAAGAAAAAGCGCTGGAGATAAAAGTAGTCGGAATCGCCAACTCCCACCATGCGGTTTTTGATCGTGAAGGGATAGATCTGACCACCTACCGCACGCGCCTGCGCAACGAGGGCATTCCTGCCGGACCGACAGAAGTACTTGAGCATGTAATCGGCATGAACATTTACAATCCTGTATTTGTCGACTGCACCGCAAGCGCCGATGTAGCCAAACTTTATCAGTCATTACTCGATCACAACGTGAATGTGGTCGCTGCCAATAAAATCGCCGCATCCGACAACTACGAAGACTATCACCGCCTGAAAGAGATCGCAAAACAGCGCGATGTGAAATTTCTTTTTGAGACCAATGTTGGTGCCGGACTCCCCATCATATCAACACTCAACAACCTCATCAATTCAGGAGACAAGATACTGCGCATAGAGGCCGTTCTCTCAGGCACACTAAACTATATCTTCAATGTGCTGAGCGATGAGATAAAACTGAGCGATGCTATAGAGAAAGCGATGAGTGAAGGTTACAGCGAGCCCGATCCTCGCATAGATCTATCGGGAAAAGATGTTGTAAGAAAACTTGTAATACTTGCCCGTGAGGCTGGTTACCGCCTGGAACAAGACGATGTCGAAAAACACCTTTTCATTCCCGACCAGTTTTTCGAGGGTACTGTCGAAGACTTCTTCAAAGCGGTGAAAACCCTTGACAAAGACTTCGAGAACCGTCGGTCAGAAGCGCAGGCCGATAATCGTCATTTCCGATTTGTAGCACGGTTTGACACAGAGAGCGCTTCAGTGAGTCTCGAAAGCGTCTCAACCGACCACCCTTTCTATAATCTTGAAGGAAGCAACAATGTGATCTCTCTGACTACATCACGCTATCATAAACATCCCATAATCATCAAAGGCTATGGTGCCGGTGCGGAAGTGACCGCCGCCGGTGTATTCGCCGACATTATCAGTATCGCCAACATACGCTGACAAACACCCTATACATCTGAGCAGAATCATGGAATATGTGAGCACATCATTGTCCGACGTACCCGCAGCAGATTTCCGAGAGATATTCTTCCATCCTGTAGCACCCGACGGAGGCATCTACATGCCACGCCATATACCGGCGATTCCATCGGCCGTGTTCAAGAATCTCGAGGGTATGTCACTGACCGACTGTGCATATATCATTACCACTGCTTTTATAGGACAGGATATAGACCCTTCGGTAATCAGAGAGGCCACAGCGAGTGCGCTCGATTTCGAGATACCGCTCCAACAGCTTTCAGACAACACCCTGTCGCTCGAGCTTTTCCACGGCCCGACACTCGGAGTCCGCGATCTGGGCACGCGGTTTCTTGCCTCATTCATATCAGCGACCGGAAACCGGAAACCGGGTGAGCGTTTCAACATCATAGCCGCTACTGCCGGCGATACCGGCATGGCACTTGCCGACGCCATGAAATCCGTGCCCGACACGCACGTCTACATTCTCCATCCCCGCGACGAGTCGGGACGTGACAAACGCACCGGGTTTTCTCTATCCGGTGAAAACGCCACATCAATAGATGTCAAAGGATCTCTTGACCAATGCATGGGTATGCTTTACGATCTGTTAAAAGACCGTGAATTCACGTCAGCCAATAATCTGATATGCGGCAACACATTGAATCTTATGCGTCTTTTGCCACTCATAGTGCCGTTTTTCCATGCCAGGGCACAGATGCACCGCACTGATATATGCAAGCCGGATGATCCTGTAGTGTTTGCCCTTCCTTCCGGAAGCCTCGCCATGCTCACCGCCGGAGTCATTGCGAAACGCATGGGCCTCGGCAATGTAAGGTTTGTGGTGGCATGCAGCAAAGGACACTCTTTCTCCCACTACCTGCGCACAGGTGAAAAGCGCGACAGCAATGCCGAACCGTCGATAGCTGGAGCTCTCGACGTGAGTTATCCTGGCAATCTGCCACGTCTCCATGCACTATACGGCAACTCTTCAGAAGCAATGTCTCAGGACATCGCCGCCGAGGAAATAGGAGATGACGAGATTGTGGCGACTATGAAAAAATCGCTTGCCGACTACAACTACCTTACCGATCCACACACCGCAGCCACAATATGTGCGTTGGAACGGCAGCTAAATCCTGGAGAAAAAGGAGTAGTGCTCGCATCTGTCCACCCCGCCAAATTCGGCAACATCGTACAGGAAAGCACACAGACATGTGTGGTAACCCCCAAGCGTATGGAACGTATGCGCTCAGGAGCCGCAGTGCGGCATCTGGCATTACCTCCGACACTCTCTGCCCTCAAAAAATTTCTTAGAGAACAACATCTGAGCTGATCTTTCACCTGTCGGCTTCTAAACCGCAGAGAGTAAAAGATCGTTCTAAAATTACATAACCCAACACAACACCCAGCCATGGCAAACAAACGTCGTCTGAAAAAGAACATTCACGCCATCTGCAGTGACATAGCCACTGAATGCGCCATCACAGCCACATACATTGCCGGAAGCGACGAGAAGCGTCTTTTCGAGACAATCGTAAAATCGGCCGCTCTGCTTTCCGACTCAATGGAGCGTCTGTCGGTTTCATTTGACCGCACTCCCCGCGATTTCGACAACAAGGCCGCGTACAACAAAGCACGGCGCAGCTACTATCGAAAAGCCTACAAGGCTTTCAAAGACAACTTTGAGAAAGAGGTAACTGAAATACTACACGAGCTCAACAGCTCTATGCCCCAAAAGAATTGAATCTACTCAGACTATTTGGGTGGAAAGTCGAGATTACCGTTCCCGACTATCCCAAATGCATAATCTGTGTGGCCCCACACACATCCAACCTCGACTTCATCATCGGAAAACTTGCTTACTGGAGCGTAGGACGCCGTGCAGGTTTTCTGATGAAGTCGACGTGGTTTTTCTTTCCGCTCGGCATTCTGTTACGGGCAATGGGAGGAATACCTGTGAAGCGCGGCAAAGGAGGCGGCAACCTTACCGAACAGATAGTGGATCTATACCGTCGGTCTACACGTCTGACACTTGCCATCACCCCAGAGGGCACACGCAGCCTCACCCGTCAGTGGCGCACAGGTTTCTGGCACATAGCGCGACAAGCCGAAATCCCCATAGTACTTGCAACAATCGATTTCCGCACCAAAACGGCTTCGGCACGCGATGTCATAACCAACACCACTACCCTTGAAGCCGACATGTCACGCATAAAAGAATTCTACAGAGGCGCCACCGGCTGCCATCCCGAGAAATTCACCGTTGACTGACTATTAATACTAAAAAACACACCGTCATGACAAAGATAAAGATTGCCATGCTGCCCATCGATATTCGTCAGGCCGATCCCGCCGGAAATATCAGCCAGGTAAAACACCTTGCCGGCAATCTTGACAAGGATACCGACATTATTTGCCTTCCCGAACTCTTTACCACCGGTTTTATCAAAGACCGGGAAGAGGCACTGCGTCTTTCCGAAGACAATAATGGAACCACTATGACCGCTCTGCGACAGCTTTCCCGCAATTACGGCATGGCAGTGACCGGAAGTTTCATGTGCCGTGACAAAAACACACTGCGAAACCGCGCTTTTTTTATCAATCCCGACGATCCCGACGGGAACGACACGGAATACTACGACAAACACCACCTTTTCGTCCTGAGCGAAGAAAAACGCATTTTTGAGGCAGGTAATGAATTGCCGCCTGTAAGTGATTTCCGTGGATGGAAAATAGCCATTACTGTTTGCTACGATCTACGCTTCCCGGTGTGGATGCGCAACACCGACAACCGCTATGACATGATGATCGTGCCAGCAAACTGGCCCGATTCCCGCGGTTATGCATGGAAGTCGCTGCTTGTGGCACGGGCTATTGAAAATCAGGCAGTCTACATAGGGGTAAACCGCACCGGCAACGATGATTTCGGCTCTTACTCCCCCACTCTCACAACCGGTGTCAACGAGCTTGGAATGCCAGTGGCAGAATTATCCGGCAACATTATCCGTTATGCGGTTTTCTCACTCGACGAGATCAATACTCTACGCCGTAGATTCCCTGTTTATCTAAATTCCGATCGTTACAAGCTGATATAAATAAGAGTATTTAATCAGCTGATTTTAAGATGTTTACCCCCCCCCCATATTTAACACTTTTTAACCCACATAAACTCCTTAAACAATCTTTAACTTCCGGATAATTTATTTAGATTTGCAAGGAAGGATCTCACTATGAGCAGTTGATGTAATATCAATTGCGCATACTTGTCTTTTTACATACGAAAAAACACCAACGAACAAGTCAACTTTACAGCTAATAATGAATTACAACACCAACACCCGGAATTTCCTGCGTTCGGCCATGTTATTGTGCGTGATGCTTGTATTCTTAGCAATGCCACGTACATCATCGGCTCAGAACTGGAACATCAAAACCAACCTTCTATACGATGCTACGGCAACGATCAACCTCGGTCTGGAAAGATCATTTGCTCCAAAATGGAGTGTCGATCTTTCCGGTAACCTGAACGCATGGTCGATCAACGACCACAAGTGGAAACACTGGATGATCCAGCCAGAAGCCCGCTATTGGTTCTGTGAGGCGTTTCAAGGACATTTTGTGGGCGCTCACGCTCTCGGAGGTCAATACAACGTCGGCAACATAGATCTTGACTTCAAAATGCTCGGCACCGATTTCAGCAATCTCCGCGACAAACGCTATCAGGGATGGTACGGTGGACTTGGCATAGCCTATGGATATACCTGGATCATTAACCGCCACTGGAACTTTGAGGCTGAGGTAGGCTTCGGCTGGATTTATACCCGCTACGACGTGTATCCATGTGCCCATTGCGGCACAAAGCTCGCCAACGACAAAGCCCACAACTATGTGGGTCCGACAAAAGCCGCGCTCAACCTTGTGTATGTATTCTGATACCGCCCAACGTTTTAGAGATTTCACAGACAGATGAAAAAGATATTATACAGACTCTGCATAGCGCTTGCCGCGGCTCTTCCTGCAACCGCAGCGGCAAATGAAGCTCCCTTTCAGGCAGCATTCAACCGCACCCAGCTCAATGCCACAGCATCGAAATATACCGTAGAACGCTCGGAAAACATACTTTTCGTCAGCGCCGACATCAACATCGACTCCGTAGTCCGTGGCAGCAATCGCGAATTATGGATCAAGCCGGAAGTAACTGCCAAAGACCGCTCGGAGCAGTTACCCACAGTTGTGCTTGCCGGACGCAACCGTTTTTATCAGGCACAGCGTCTCGACCTTCCCCTCAAGGAAAACTTCACGCTTCTGCGCGATAACTACAAAGACCACTCCTACACCTACAACACCACCGTGCCTTACGAGCCGTGGATGCATGGGGCCGAACTGAAACTTGTCCTTGAGTTGTGCGGATGCTGCTCCGACTCGATCGAGCGTCAGGAAATACTGCTAACACACATAAATGTTGAGCCGCCGGCTCCACAGAAATTTATTCCCGTATTCAACTGGATCACTCCTCAGGCTGAAGCCCGGAAAATACGAGAGCTCCGCGGACAGGCCTACATTGACTTCCCTGTCAACAAAACCGTGATCTATCCCGAATACCGACGCAACACCGTGGAACTCGCCAAAATACGTGCCACTATCGACTCTGTGCATCAGGATCCCGACATAACTATCACCGCACTGTCGATCAAAGGCTACGCTTCGCCTGAAGGCCCATGGAACAACAACGTGCGGCTTGCCAAAGGCCGTACTGCCGCTCTAAAAACCTACGTGGAGGAACTCTATCACTTCGAAAAAGACTTCATCAAAACCGATTTTGACCCGGAAGACTGGGGTGGACTCCGAAACTACGTTGAGAAAAGCAACATAGCCAACCGCGAAGGCATTCTCGGCATCATAGACTCATCTCTTGAACCCGACGCAAAAGACGCCAGAATAAAATCGACATACCCGCAGCAGTATGCTTTCCTGCTGGCCGAAGTATATCCTGCACTGCGCCATTCCGACTACCGCATTGAATACAACATCCGCTCGTTCAGTGATGTCAACGAAATACTTGAGCTGGTCAAGACACGTCCGCAGAAGCTGTCGCTTCAGGAATTCTTCCTTGCCGCCAAGAGTGTAGAACCGGGAAGTGAGATATACAACGAGATATTCGAGACCGCAGTGCGCATGTATCCTGAAAGCGAAGTCGCCAACCTCAACGCCGCAAACGTAGCCATGGGCCGTGGAGACTATGCTGTAGCACAACGCTACATCGCAAAAGCCGGCGATGGACCCACGGCAATCTACACCGCCGGAGTCCTTGCGGCTCTCAAAGGCGACTATGACAAAGCCCGTGAGAACTTCGAGGCAGCCGCCCGCATGAAAGTAGCCGACGCTCCCGCCGCTCTTGAGCAACTCGACAAGATGCAGAGATAATTGCCGGCACGGCATTCATTTCACATTAAAACCACGGAAAAAGTAAACCACATATCTATGAAAAAACTAAGGACACTGCTCTATGGATTCTTTGCATCAGCAATAATCGCCGGCTGCTCTCAGGATGAGATGCCGGGTAATGAGCCTGATATGCCTAACGAAGGCAATACAGAAAGCGAGGGCTATTTCACCTCTCTCGACATACTCATGCCTAACGGCAAACTTACATCACGCAGCGAAACTGTCGAAGGCGGCGGTTCAAGCGACGGCACCGAAATAGGTTCAGATGCCGAAAACGGTGTGAGCAGCGCACTTATTGTCCTTGCAAAATATGCTCCGGGCGACGCTACTAAAAACTACGGATTCATCGGAGCCGCCGAAGTAAGATCCAATCGCCTCACCGACATGACAATCTCAGGCGACAAAGGCTACAAGGCTCTGGCACGCATACAGAAGACCAACCTGAGTCTCTTCTATGACCAGCTTGACAACACCAACGAGTCTCCAATCGTCTATGTGTTTGTGTTCTGTAACCCGACCAAGGATCTTATCGATAAATTCTCGGGAGCACACACAACTTTCGGCGATACAGAGTGGATCAATACTACCTGTCAGGTGCGTCAGGGTGTACAGGGGCAGGCCAACATCAATGCCGGAATCTGGGGAGCCAATTCGTTCCTGATGAACAATGTGAATGTAACGACCCGCGCCCTGCCGGCAAGTCTGCTTGACTGGGAGAGCTTCGACAAGGCTGAAAATCCTTTCCATCTGTCACACGCCAACGCCACACCCGCCAATCCCAATCTTCCCGACAATTCGATCGAGAGTCGCGGTGCGGTGCGCGTGGAACGTTCAGTTGCCCGCTTTGACTTCAAAGACGGCAGCGCAAACGGCGACCGCAGATACAATGTGCTTTACCATAGCCATGCAGGTGTCGAACAGAATGGAGAAAACGGAACAAAATCCGAGTCACTCGTGAGTGTCCAGCTACAGCGTATGGCGCTCGTCAACATGAGCAACTCGTTCTATTATCTGCCACGGGTGTCAGACGACGGTCTGGCCACTGGTGCCAACTATGCTATCTGCGGCTCCGAGAAACCCTGGCAAAGAGTCGACGGCATTTACTCTGCCGGCAACTATGTGGTAGGCCCCTATGCCGACATATTCTATGGAGGCAATCTGTCGACCGATTTCTCGACTTACTTCAACTTCCCGTTCTTCGATAACAACGGCAGCTTCAATAACGCCACCATGACTGCTTCCGCACAATGGGATGTCTATCTTATCGAGGATGTGCTCAAAGGCAATGTCAAAGACCAGTACAACAACAAGCATGACTATACTGTATGGCGCTACGTGACCGAGAACGTGATTCCCGACGGCCCGTCAAAGCAAGTAAACGGCATCTCGACAGGCATTGTGTTCAAAGCCCGTATACTCGGTGGTGAATATGCCAACGATGATGCCAACAAAGACCTGCTGGCCAGCCACGAGGAAATCTGGGAAAAAGGCACAATCAGAGCGATAGCCGACTGCCTTGATGGAAAACCCTATAGAGAAAACAGCCAGGACAAGGCACCGATCGTAGGCAATCCTACACAGGACCCCATCCTTTACTATTACGACGGAGAGCTTTACCTCACTTGGCGTCACTTGCGTCAGGCTGCAATACAGGCATCAGTGACCTACAACAACAATGCCATCACCATTAACCGCTCAAACAGTCTGTATCGTGTGGCATTCGGCGAAGGCCCCATTCCTGCCGGAATGAAGTATGTTGAAAACTACAAAGGACCCAATGGTGAGACTGTTTCAAGAGATATTGTAGACCCGGAGTGGAACGCCGATACCGAGTCGGCACAGTACAAACTCTACAAACAGAGCGCCGACTACGCATGGCAACAATGGGCTGCAGCCGGAAAACCATTCAATGAGATCGGACAGCCCGTGCCCGCAACTCTCGCGGCAATGCGTCAGGCAATCACAGCCACCGGAGTCACAATCTACCAGTCGAGCATCGACAACGGCGTGCCAGGCTACTACTGCTACTATTACTATTGGAACCGCCACAACGACAACAATCTGAACGGCATAATGGGTCCGATGGAATTTGATGTGGTACGCAACAACGTCTACAAGCTGTCGGTCGACAAGATCAACCGCCTCGGTCATCCGCGTCAGCCCGACAATGATCCGGAGAATCCTACTCCTGGTACTCCCGACGAGTCATCGCTCCTCTACCTCGACGTAAACATACAGGTTGTGCCTTGGTCAGTGCGCGTCAACTCGATCATATTCTGATACAACGTCAACACACATTCCAACTTATCACGTTTCATACAGATGAAAAATCTACGGAATAAGTTTTTTAACACCATCATGGGCGCGGCTGCATTTGCCGCGTCTGTGATCGGCCTGAGTTCCTGCGACGCAATCTACGATGATCTCGAGCCATGTCCCGAAGGGGTTGCGCTGAGATTTGTGTTTGACTATAACATGGAGTTTGCCAACGCTTTTCCCTCGCAGGTCGACTGTCTGACGCTCCTTGTCTATGATGCCGCCGGCAATTACATAACCACCCGCACCGAGACGACAGAAGTTCTCGCTGATGAAGACTGGCGCATGGTCATCGATCTTCCCGCCGGCGAAACTTACCATTTCGTGGCTTATGGAGGTCTTGAATGTCAGAAATCCACATTCAGTTTTGTAAATGCTCCCGCCGCCGGATCTACACTGCAGCAGCTACAGGTGAGCATGAACGCCGACTGCATCGGAGCCAATCCCGGCAAAGAGCTTCATCCGCTATTCTTCGGAGCGCTCGACATGGCAGTGCCTGAAGGCGCACTCGACTACACCGCCGGAACCGTCTACATGATGCGTGACACAAACACGCTGCGTATATTACTGCAAAATGTCGACGGCACACCTTGCAATCCTGATGACTTCACATTCTCGATAACCGACGACAACACCCTCCTGTCATATGACAATTCAGTAATAGAGACCACAGGCACTACCTATTCTCCCTATGTGACCGGACAAGCCGGAGCAGGCGTGACCGAGGGCGACAACGAGGCTTTACTTGCTTTTGCAGAGTTCTCCACATCGCGTCTCATAGAAGGCTCTGGCGCAAGGCTAAATATCCGCTCCAACATAACAGGAGTAAACGTCCTGTCGATACCTCTGGTCAACTATCTGCTGCTTCTACGCAGCCAGCAGTTTGCCTCCATGGGCGATCAGGAGTTTCTCGACCGCGAACACCGCTGGAACGTCATCCTGTTCCTCGACAACGGACGCTGGATTGACACACGCATCGTGATAAATGACTGGATCGTAAGAATCAACCATGCCGACCTATGATCAGAAATAACCTCTCTTATCTGCTGATCGCACCACTGCTTCTGCTTGCAGCCGCATGTGTCTCGGAAGATGAGGTACGCCCCATCGGCAACACCTCTTCGGAGACAACTCTGCGACTAAAGCTGTGCATGGATTCCGAAGAAGCCAAGACCGAAACAGCACGCTCCGACAAAGGACAGCCCGATGATTACGAACAAGCTTCCGGCACGTTCGAACAGATCGCGACACTGCGTGTCATCATACTCCATAACTCTCCTATAATGGAAGTAGAGGGGGCACGCATGGTCGCAACAGCTTCCGACGGAACTCCGATCAACGACAACCTCGAATTCAAAGTCGCATCCAACGAGATGAAGACCATTGTGCTAATTGCAAACGAGGCTTCGTTGCCTTCGCCTGTGCCAGGCAAAACCACTTCGCAGTTCCTTGATCAGTTTTCCCCCAAAGGCACACAGGTAACACAGAAACAGTGGCAACAGTTTCTAAACTGGCAGGTGACCCAGAGCGCCAACACCAGCCTGTTTGCCAATATAGGCGATTCTCCACGTCTGCCTCTCACTGAAATATGGAACATCAACACGCTCCAGCTTGAAGAAACAGGCGTTGGAAACGACGAGCCTGTGCAGGAAACTACTTTATTCCTGACCCGTGCTGCTGCCAAGGCGACATTTATTTTCGATGTGGACACTGATCCGGCCAATCCTTATATAGGCTCTGGCGTAAAGGTTACTGGAGTGCGGCTCAAAGGCCTGAACACTGCAGAATATGTTTTTCCGGCAAATGCCGCATACAGTCCTGCCAAATACATCGACAATCAACCTGGAACACCCAACGAGGTAGCTGACGGCAAGCGTTTTATAACGTCGTTTGACGCTGTCACCCGGCAACCGGGCTATGAAGAAGGATCGACATTTACAATCGGCATGGCCTCGTCTCCCGTAGAAATAAAGTCCTATAACGGGCAGAATGCTCCTGTGCGAGGTCCGATTTACTTTCCTGAATCAAAAATGCCGGCCAAAGACATGCAGTTTACCGTAGAGGTCGAGCTTGACGGCAACGGCAACTGGCTTCCGGCTCAGCCGCTGACCGATAATATTCTGAATACCGGCGGATTGGATGCCATAGCGCGAAACACACATCTTGAAATCCACATCAAGTTCGGTGCCAACGGCATCAGTTCGGAAGTGACTCTTGTTCCATATATCGGTGTCAATCTTGATCCGATATTCGGCACTGACCGCGAGTAGGATATAACCAACCAAATTATCACAATGATGAGAAATCAGATTTACAATATATTAGCATTATTCATGCTCGTTATTGGACTGGTCTCTTGTGTGGATGACCGGCTCTACGACCCCGATGAGATAGGCGAGGGCGAGGCCTCTATATCTGCCGACGTCACATTCAGTCCTCTGTCGGAAGCTCTTACCTCGAGAGCAGCCGGAGGCACACAGGGTGACGCCATAAAGAAGATCTCTAACCTTAACGTAATCGTCTATACCGAAAGTGGCAAATTTGTCGGTATATATCCTATATCCGACAGCAAAATAACCACTTCGGAAAATACAGGCATGCCCGATGACGCGATGGCCGACTATGGTCATCAAGCCGAAACAAAGACCACCAAGGCATCTTTCAGCCTCTCCGGAATCCCGTATGGAAAATACCGCATGTATGCTGTAGCTAACGTGGATTCAAAGCTGCTCGCCCAGGATAAAATCGCAACCGAAAGCGACCTCAAAAATATCTCTGTGCAGTGGGACAAGGATAATATAGGTGCAAACAGCCAGATGTTCGGATACTTCACACCCGAAAACACAAAGAAAAGCAGCGGATTTGAAGCGCCGACAATGGTTATAAACCGTCCGAACGTGAAAATGCACTCCTGGATCAAGCGTCTCGCATCGAAAGTGACAATCGCATTCGATGCCCGCAAACTCAAGGAAAATATCACAATATATCTAAAGAGTGCGACAATCAAGGATATTCCCGCAAACTGTTTTCTCGGCAAAGACAATACTCCCGACGCAATAAACCAGCTCATCGCTACCGGACAGTCAATTGACTACACCGACAATCCGGGATCGACAACCTACGACAAAAACTGGGACGCGGCAATCTCAAGCGGACGACCGATATATGGATTCAACACCACTGCACTTGGCACAGGATCCTATAACGAACAGATCGCAGCCCAACACGGAGAGAACGTGAATGCCCTGTTTTTCTATGAAAACATGCAGGGACAAGGAGAACATGGCACCGAGTCAGACAAATCACAAGTAGTAGACGACGGACACAGCGGTAACAAACCGTCGTATCCCAATGGAAACGACAAGGACAACAGCGCCTATAAAGATGCCAAGAAATACGGTACATATATAGAAGTCACGGCCCACTATCAGTCCAACAACACCAATGACATGACGAGCGGTGACATAATATATCGTTTTATGCTCGGCAAAGACACTCATCTTGACTTTGACGCTCAGCGCAACCATCACTACAAGCTCACTATGCACTTCAACGGATATGCCAACGATGTGGACTGGCATATTGAATATGAACGTGAGCCCGGTATGAAAATTCCAAATCCATACTATATCTCATATCTCTACAACCACTCCATGATGCTTCCGTTGCAGATCGATACAGAACCGGGCGTGTCTGTGACAGGACTGAAAGCAGAGATAATCGAAAACGGATGGGCTCCGGCTGATCCGACAGGACTTACATACTGGTATCCGATGGACAAACCCGCCACCTATCCATGGAACGGATTTCTATCGTTGCACAAAACAACAGATCTTGTCATTACCAAGGCCAAACCATGGAATCTCGATGCCAATAAGGAATATTACAACAAAAGTCCCAAACGAGGCGAAAGAGTGTACATGGAAAACGAGCATGATATACAGGACGGAGAGTACTCCACCGGCAACGAAGCATTGGCTTCGGATGTCTACAACGTAACTGTAGAAAATGATAAATCGGGCAACACTTACAAATTCCAGTTGCCGATGTACACACGCGCCAAGCAGCTTATAAAAGAGACTGCCTACACCGGCAACAATCCGTTCGTCGCATATCAGCGCGAGGCCAAGGTAAAGATTACCGCCACACTGTCTGACAACAACACTTATGAGGATATTGTCACAATCAAACAGGCACGGCGCGTAGTAAACCCAAAAGGAATCTGGCGTTCGGCCACAAACAACAGTCCGTTCCACGTAGTACTCAAAATTCTTCCAAACGAAGACTCGGAAAACTTCAGGCCATTGGAATCCGACGGTCCATGGAAGGCATACGTGATAAAAGGTGACATTGTTTCTCTCACAGGCGACAGCGAAACCACGACTACAAAAAAAGAAACAATCACGTATCAAGCAATAGAAAGCAGGCCCATAGAGAATATCAATGTGACATCGGTATATGGAAAAACGGGATCAAATATCGATTTCAATATAAACTTCAAAGCAGGTGAAGGCGATGCCATAATACGTGTTGAGTATAACAACTTCTCATGTTATCACCTGATATTCATCAAAAAGGGAGACAAACCTGTCCAGCTTGTCAATGGAGGAGCAAGATGGTACACCGCCAACATGCGTGACGGCGGACATCTTGCCGCAAATCCGCTCGATGAAGGGTCATTGTTTAAATGGAACAACTGGACCGGCATCGATGCTCTCAAAAACAAGAACAACCGGTCGCCCTGGATAAATGTCGAGCCGAAAGACTTTGTAGGAAACTCTGCTGCACCTGGAAACAAACTCACAAAAGCTGAATGGGATGCAATAGTAGCTACCAGCAACCAGACAACCACGACATTTAAAAAACCATCACTGGCAAACACTGACATAGCCAACTACAATGACTACATAGCCCTCTACAAGAGTGAAGAGATCGCACAGGGCTACGGAGTTCTATACGGTGATGAGTCAAACGAGACTCTCGATAACATTGCTCAAGTCTACGGATACGACTACAAAAACAAGACCGGAGGCATGAGAGGTTGCTTTGTCTACAATAAAGTCAACGGAAAAAATCTATTCTTCCCGATAGGCGCATCGGGCTACGGTCATCGAAGAGAAACACTACGACGTCCTAATTCCACCGTTACGGTAAACTGGAATGCCGGCCCAACGTCAGGAATTAATCCCGTCAACCCGCCATCAAATGACGCACTTAATGACAACAATTCAACACAATATTGGGGAGTGCTGAGGTATAGCTGCAACAATCGATGGGGATATTTCAACATCCCATGGGGACATGCCGCATACCCTCAGGCAATCAATGATGCGCCACTGTTCTTCGACCTGTTTATGCGTCCCGGAGCCATTTATTGGATAAAGAGCGTAGTAGATGGAAAAACTGCTGCAGATGCCCAACATCAGGAACTGAATAATACAGACCTGAACAGAACCGCAGGATGGGACTTCAATTATTTCACATTTGATTTCTTTCCTATCGGAGAAACAAATATGAACAACGGATATGATGCAGTCTTTATCAGGTGCGTACAACGCTGATATCTGCAAAAACCATAATCGCCCGCGTCTTGAACAACGCGGGCGATGTTTTTTTATTGACTAAATCACAAAGCTGCGCCCCACTGACAAAACAACGGAGCGGTAAAAACACTTTTTGTGACGCTACGATGTAGCTATTTGCTTAACTTGAACGCACAAACACCGGGTTCTCTGCGCTCACCCGGTGCTAAGTATGTTGCGCCCGCACAACGGGCTTCTCTTGCAATCAGTCATTAAACGGTAAAATATCACTCACACGACAAAGCCGAAGAGCAGCGGCCACAAAATCAGCACCAAGGAAACAAAGTGAACCCGGTGTACAAGCATGTTGCGCCCGCACAACGGGCTTCTCATGCAATCAGTCATTAAAGATATCGAGAAATAGACGAGGATATAAAAAGAACCTGTCGAATTGCTGGAATAAAAATTTGTTCAATAAATAGACCAATGCGTGTGCCAATATTAATATGTAATATGACACACGCATTTATTGTATTATTTCGTAAAAATCCTCCTCTGTACCAAGTTCAGGACAACTTATACATATTCGGTAGTTTTGTACGGATAAAGTCGGTTCATATTATAGAACGACTAAAAAACATTTATCGGTCGTTATGTCAGATACTCAATAACCATCTCCAAGCCGGAAGAACATGAATGACTACACCGTTATCAAGGTTGATTTCTTCCGTGGCATCAGATGTGATAATATATAAATTTCTGCAACCGGTAGCTTCTGCGGCTTCTGTAATTCCATTGATTTCCCTTCGACGTGTTTCATCATCGCTCATATCCCATGTCACTTGAATAAGTCTGTCAATCTCAACTCCACGCTGCACCACAAAATCACATTCACCTTTCCCCTGATAATAAAATATCCGGTCAACAGGTGTACGCTGGCGGTAAAGTTGCAGAAATACCGTATTTTCAAGCTTTTTGCCATTATCGTCACTTTGAGGCAACAGCACAGCATCTCGTAACCCATTATCTATACAGTAATATTTAGGCTTTGAACTTTCAATTTTTTGTAACGACTTGCTGTAATTGGAAATACGGATAAACATAAAGATGTCGCAAGCATAATTCGCCCATTCATAAAGGTTATCCTTACTTACTTTAAGACCACGGGATTTTATATCTCCGTGTATCGCACGTATTGAAGTCGGCTTTGTGAGATTAGCCTTTATACGTTTGAGATAGTAGCGCAACACCTCTATATTAGACAGCCCGTAATGCTCTACCAGATCTTTTAACAGCATGGTGTCAAAATAAGTCTGCAATATTTTTGCTCTATGCAGAGGATTTTCTGTCAGCACTACCTCCGGAAAGCCACCTTCGCTATTATATGCGATAAAGGCATTACGCAATTTTGCCATATCCGCTTCCAACCAGCTGTCAGTCTTTATTTCTTTGAAGTCGCAATATTCGCGGAAAGATAGTGGCAGCGTTTCTTCCTCCTGCGGCCATCCTCGTAATGCCGATTTTAGTTCACTTCCATGCATTGTGGCATTGCTACCGCTGATATATATGTTTTTTGAATAATGCTTGTAAAGGCGCATTACAAAATACGCCCAACCTTCAATCAACTGTATCTCGTCAAAAAACATATATACTGATGATATATCAATATCGGGGTACATTTCCCTATAAGCCTCTATTATCTGGTCAAGTTCGTCGGCAGTCAAGCGGACAAGACGTTCATCATCGAAACTGACCCATAAAAATCGCTCGCGCACGACTCCGGAAGACAAGAGTTCATTCACAACAACTTCCATTCTTGATGTCTTGCCACAACGTCTGACTCCCGGTATTGTGACAATCTTGCCTTCGTTTATTGGAAGCATATTTTCGCGTTTTTTAAGGTCGGTAGGAAATTCCGCCTGACGCATTGCAATCTGGGTTTTTATATATAGCTTATCCATATTGTCCTAAATTTTCGGACAAAAAAATAAATATTGTCCCAAAATAAAAGACACAGTTGTGATTGTTTTGAAAGTACACTGCGAAAACAGCTATAGGCGTGACGACTCAGAGTGTTTTCGTCGGTATAGACCCGAAATTGATTAAAAAGCGGGGACAATAATATAAAAAAAATCCCAGGGGATTTTCTAACCAATCACCTGAGATTTACATAAAGTGTCCGAAATGAGACTCGAACTCACACGAGCGAATGCTCACTACCCCCTCAAAGTAGCGCGTCTACCAATTCCGCCATCCGGACATTGCTTGCACGATTTCTGTCAACCTGTCGCCTTCTCCTGCTTTGGAAAAAATGGAGCGAAAAACGGGACTCGAACCCGCGACCCCGACCTTGGCAAGGTCGTGCTCTACCAACTGAGCTATTTTCGCAGGATAGGAGAAGTCGCCGCTAAACGGTGGGCTGACAAAGATCCTGTGCAAATAAGTTTAATTTACTCTTTTTGAGCGAAAAACGGGACTCGAACCCGCGACCCCGACCTTGGCAAGGTCGTGCTCTACCAACTGAGCTATTTTCGCAATCTACTCTTGCAACCGGCTTATTTTTCGCGTTTGCGTTGCAAAGGTAGGCATTATTTTTGAACGTGCAAAACTTTTAATGACTTTTTTTGACAAAAGATTTATTTTGAAAGCCTGTCAAGCGCCTCTTTAAGCCGCTCTACGGTGGCACACAGCGAAATACGCACATATCTTTCTCCCTGAGAGCCGAAAATAAACCCTGGTGTTATGAATATATGGCGATCGGCAAGCAACCGATCGGCAAGCGCCTGTCCTGATATTTCATCATCAGAAACACGTCCCCACAGGAAAAGTCCACGCTGAGCCGGATCAAATGTGCAGCCAAGCGCTTTCATAATATCCTCGGCAATGAGACGTCGACGGGAATATTCCTCATTCAATGTATCGTACCATTCCGATCCGAGCGAAAGCGCATGTACGGCAGCCATCATCATCGGGCGGAACTGTCCTGAGTCTACATTGCTCTTCACCCGTAGAATCCACTGGACAAACTGCGGATTGGACGCAAGCATGGCAATACGCCAACCGGCCATATTATGGCTCTTGGAGAGTGAATTCATCTCGATCGCAACATCGGCGGCTCCAGGCACCTGAAGTATGCTTAGCGGCTCACGGTTGAGAATGAAGCTATATGGGTTGTCATGGGCTATGACGATACCGTGCTTCCGGCCGAAATCGACAGCACGCCGGAAGATATCGAGTGTCGCCGGGGTTCCAGTAGGCATATGCGGATAATTCAACCACATGATTTTCACCCGATCGAGAGGAACTGTGCGCTCTATGAGATCAAAATCAGGATACCATCCATTTTCCGGTGTCAGATCATAAGTGTGGATCTCGGCCCCCACAAGGTTGCTAACCGACGAGTAGGTAGGATAGCCAGGATCAGGCACAAGCACACCATCCCCCGGATTGAGAAACGCAAGCGAAATATGCAGTATGCCTTCCTTTGAGCCGATCAGAGGCTGTATCTGTGTATCAGGGTCGAGCGTGACACCATATATGCGGCTGTACCAGCCGGCGAAGGCCTCGCGCAACTGAGGGATGCCCACGTAAGGCTGATAAGAATGGTTGCCGGGCATTGCTGCTTCTTCGGCAAGAGCGGAGATGACTGAAGAGTGCGGTGGACGGTCGGGGCCTCCTATACCCAGAGAGATTACATCGGCTCCGGCTGCTTTCATGCGTGCGATCTCACGCAGTTTTGTAGAGAAATAGTATTCTTTGACGTCACTGACGCGGTCGGCTGGCCGTATGGCAGGTTGTGAATGCTGCATGATCAGATTCGGTTTTTACATTCTTTGTACTCTCCGAGGACACGAAAGTCGTTGATAAGCGGACGCACTGCATCGAGGGCCTGACGGTAGCGGACAAAACTGTCGAAAGTGAGGTCAACATAGAACCTGTACTCCCACTCACGGCCGATAACAGGCAACGACTGGATCTTGGATAGGTTGATATCGTAGAAAGAGAATATTGTAAGAACTTTGGAGAGCGCTCCATGAGTGTGAGGCAAAGTGAATACCACCGAAGCCTTGTCAAGTTCTTCGTCGCGCGGCTTCATCTCACGGGCGACAAGCGGATCTGCCAAAATAAGAAAGCGCGTGAAGTTGCGCTTATTGGTCTCTATGCCCTTGGCAAGTATGTCGAGACCGTAGAGCCCGGCGGCATATTCACCGCACACAGCAGCATGTCCGCGAAGCGATTGCTCGGCAATCTCACGTGCCGACCCCGCGGTATCGAATTTCTCGATCATCTTCATCCCAGGATGAGTGCGGAGATATTGCTCGCATTGCATGAGAGCCATAGGATGTGAATTTACCTCATAAAGAGTATCGAATGTCTCTCCGGGAAGAGCCGCAAGAACATGCGATATCCGCATCTTGTGCTCCCCTATTATCTCAAGATTGCTTTTACGCAGAAGTTCATGATTGGGAAGAATGCTGCCGGCAATAGTATTCTCTATGGCAAGGATGCCAAGAAGCGAGGCATCAGAAGAAAGCGCTGCAAACATGTCAGGAAATGTATCGCAAGGAATTGTAGTGATTTCCTGTCCTGCAAAATACTCTCTGGCAGCGGCGTCGTGGTAACATCCGGCCACACCTTGAATGGTTACTCTTGTACTCATCGGATTATGATTGATAGAGGTGCAAAGATAGCAAGAGTTTAGATTTATCATGCTCCCTACCGACACAAAGGTTAATAGAAAACATCAAAATGTGAACAAACGCAAAACAATAATAATCATTATCAAATCAACGTGAGACAAGTTGCAAATATCCGTGTGGCTTTTTTTCTTTGTGAACAGTCTTTCTCTCTTGACCAAAACCATGCGCGTGCGCAGCCCCCACACGCAAACCTTAAATCATCACTCAACCTCTCCTATGAGTTCATCCATAATGGGAAATGTAGCCAGACTGGCATTTATAATATTTTTTTTCAACATAGCCATGCTCACAGGCAAGGCGCAGACTGTCCGTGCTGTACACCACATATCGGGTCAGGGAAGCAATATGACTGTATATGAATACAATGCAGTTGATGTCGCTCCCAGTTTTCCAGGAGGCACGATATCATTGATGCGGTACATAAATGCAATGCGACGGTATCCGGCAAGCGCTTACGAGCAAAATATCGAAGGACGTGTGACTTGTGGTTTTGTTGTCAGTGCCGATGGATCAATAAGAGAAATAAGTGTGATGAAAAGTGCCCATCCGTCACTTGACGCTGAAGCCGTGCGGCTAATAGAAAAAATGCCGAAATGGGAACCGGGGACAGTCGAAGGAAGGAAAGTGGCGGTCTACTGTGTACTGCCCATAGCTTTCAGACTATGAAATAATAGCTCCAAAGTAAATTATAATTGCTTAATAAAGGGGGTCGCCAGCGCGAACTGACCTTCGGTCGACTTTCGCTTTTTTTTCGACACCCAGACAATAGGAATATTTGACTCTAAAAATTGGCTTCGCCAACGCGAACCGACCTTCGGTCGACTTTCGCTATTTTTTTCGTCGAATATACTTTGTATATTTGCCCCTTGGAAAAAGCATATAAAAATGGAACATATATCGCAGAGAATACAAGCCATGTCGCCGTCGGCGACTCTGGCTATGTCGCAAAAAAGTACCGAACTCAAGGCACAAGGTGTTGACGTGATAAACCTGTCAGTCGGCGAACCTGACTTCGAGACTCCCGTCCACATCAGAGACGCAGCAAAGAAAGCAATCGACGATGGTTATACACGCTACACACCGGTTCCCGGGTACATGTCGCTGCGCAAAGCCGTAGCCGCCAAACTTGAACGGGAAAACGGCCTCAGCTACAAGCCAGAGCAGATTGTAGTGTCGAATGGTGCCAAACAGTCGCTCTGCAATATCATACTCTCGACAATCAACCCCGGCGACGAAGTTGTCATACCAACTCCGGCTTGGGTGAGCTACATTGAGATGGTCAAGCTTGCCGAAGGTGTAGTAAAAGAGGTGCCGGCAACCATCGAACAGGATTTCAAGGTAACTCCCGAGCAGCTTGCCTCCGCTCTCAACGAGAAGACCCGCATGGTGCTTATCTGCTCTCCCTCCAACCCCACCGGTTCGGTATATACCCGCGATGAGCTCCAGGCACTGGTAGACGTGCTCAAGGAGTGGCCCAATGTAATCATCCTTGCCGACGAGATATATGAGCACATAAATTACACCGGTGCTTTCACTTCGCTCGGATCGTTTCCTGAGACTGCCGACCGCACAGTAATCGTCAACGGCGTGTCGAAAGCCTATGCCATGACAGGTTGGCGTGTGGGCTGGTGTGCAGCTCCACTATGGCTTGCAAAAGCTACAAACAAGCTGCAGGGACAATATACCTCGGGATGCTCGTCGATCGCACAGAAAGCAGCAGAAGCCGCCTATGAAGGATCACAGGAATGTGTAGTGGAAATGCGCAAGGCTTTTGAACGCCGCCGCAATCTCATAGTCGAGCTTGCATCACAGATACCGGGCTGGAAAGTAAATGTGCCACAAGGTGCTTTCTACCTCTTCCCCGAAGTGTCGAGCTACTTCGGCAAACGCGCCGGCGACAAGGTTATAGAAAATGCCAACGATCTGGCAATGTATCTGCTTGAAGAGGCTTATGTGGCCACAGTGGACGGCGGTGCATTCAGTCTGCCGGGATATCTGCGTCTGAGCTATGCCACAAGCGACGATAATCTGCGTGAGGCCATGCGCCGCATTTCGGCCGCACTGGCAAAACTCAATTGACCCAACTGCCCTATCGCGCCATAAACGTCTGGGTCTCATAAAACGCCTACAGGCGAAACACCGTTGAATTTCTTACAGTGAACAAGCATATCACAACCCTTGCAGCAGCCGCAATAACTGCTGCAGGGGCTTTTAGCCCTGTCCAGGCCGAGAAACGCCAGGTGAAAGTCAGAATCATCGAGACATCGGACGTGCACGGCAATTTTTTCCCATACGACTTTATCAACCGCCAGCCCGGTACAGGCAGTCTGGCACGTGTGCACACAGCAGTGGAAAAGGCACGCAAAGAGGTCGGCAAAGATAATGTGATACTTGTAGACAACGGTGATATTCTTCAGGGACAGCCTACAGCCTACTATTATAACTTCATGGACACCACCTCACGCCATGTAGCGGCAGAGATGATGGATTTCATGGGATATAACCTGTCGAATCTCGGCAATCATGATATCGAAACAGGACATGAGGTATATGACCGCTGGATAAAAACATCGGGACACCCTGTGCTCGGCGCAAACATCATCGACAAAAAAACAGGCAAGCCTTACGTTGAACCCTACAAGATAATAGAGCGTGACGGACTGAAAATAGCTTTTTTAGGACTGATCACTCCGGGAGTACCGGGATGGCTCCCTGAAAATCTGTGGGAAGGTCTTGTATTTGAAGAGATGGTGCCTTCGGCACGCAAGTGGATCAACTACATACGCACTTATGAGAAACCCGACGTGATCATCGGACTGTTTCACTCGGGACGCGACCACACAAAAACTACAGGTGATGTTGTGGAAAACGCCTCGGTACTTGTAGCAGAAGAAGTACCCGGATTCGATGTGATCATGATGGGACACGATCACTCCAAGTACCTTGACTTCGTAAAAAATACCGACAGAAAAAATGTGCTTGTAGGTAATCCGGCCAGCAATGCCGACCTGCTGTTCACTGTCGATATAGAAGCTGATATCGACGAAACCGGCACTGTAGGGGATCTAACGATCAAAGGCGATGTCTCGACAGTAAACAACCTGCCTCCTTCGGTTGAATTCATGGAACGGTTTGAACCTCAAAGAAAAGCCGTCGAGAATTTTGTAGGACGCAATATAGGCAAACTGACTGCTCTGATGAGTACACGTGACGCTTACTTTGGGGCATCGGCATTTGTCGATTTTATACACACACTCCAACTCTCCATATCAGGCGCACAGATCTCTATGGCAGCGCCTCTCACCTTCGACGCGACAATACCGGAGGGCGATATATCGGTCAGCGATATGTTTAACCTCTACAAATATGAAAACATACTCTATACGATGTGTTTGACAGGCACAGAAATAAAGAATTATCTTGAAATGAGCTATGACCTGTGGACACAACAGATGACCTCGGCAGATGACCATCTGCTCAATCTGCGCGATACCGGCTCTACCGACATGAGCCATACGGGATTCAGGCATCCAAGCTACAATTTCGACTCGGCAGCCGGAATCATCTACACTGTAGATGTGACAAAACCACGTGGCGAAAAAATATCCATTGTATCTATGGCCGACGGAACTCCGTTTGTAGCAGATAATGAATATACTGTAGCCATAAATTCCTATCGTGGCAACGGCGGAGGCAATCTGCTCACCGAAGGAGCCGGAATAGCAAAGAAAGATCTAAAAGAGCGTATAGTCAAGTCGACCGACAAAGATCTGCGATACTACATGATGAAATACATTGAAGAGAAGAGAACACTGGCTCCTGAAGCTCTAAACCAATGGAAATTTATACCGGAGGATATTGTGTCACCTGCCATTGAACGTGACCGCCGTCTCCTGTTCAACGAATAACGTCAATGGATAAAAAACGCATTTGGGAGCTCGGACGCGACAACGCCGAAACCTATCGGGAAAAGAAAAAACTTCCTGTAGTGCTCGTGGTAGACAACGTGAGAAGTCTCAACAACATCGGGGCAATGTTCAGAACCGCCGACGCATTTCTGGTCGAACAGGTGGTGCTCTGTGGCATATCGTCGACTCCGCCGTCGCCTGAGATACATAAAACCGCTCTCGGAGCGGAAGACACCGTCAGATGGAGCTATTATCATGATACAATGGAGGCTATTGACACCTTACGCGCCAACGGATACAGGATATGCTGTCTGGAACAGGTAAAAGGAAGCATCGAACTACAGAAATTCAAAGTATCGAATGCTGAAAAATATGCAATCATTGTCGGCAATGAAGTCGACGGTGTCGACCAACTCGTTGTCGACGCATCGGATGTCGCGCTCGAAATACCTCAGTACGGCACAAAACATTCATTAAACGTATCAGTCTCGGCGGCATTGTCGCTGTGGCACTTTTTCTTACAACTCAAATGAAAAAACTGCTGATCGTAGGAGCGGGAGGATTTATAGGTGGATTTATCGCCCGTGAAGGGCTGAACCGTGGATATGACGTATGGGTGACAGTCAGAAACACAACATCACTCAGACATCTCGATGACCCAAGAATCCACATACTGACCCTCGACTATGACGATCCCGCCCAGATGAGTGAAGTACTCGACAAGGAAATGCCTGGTCCGACAGGATGGGAATATGTCATCTATAATCTCGGAGCCACAAAAGCACTCGATTTTCCGGAATTCAACCGTGTCAACTTTCAATATCTGCGCTCTTTGGGCGAAATACTGAAAAATATCGGCTGTGAGCCGCGTCTTTTCCTGTTCATGAGCAGCCTGAGTGTGCTCGGCCCCGGCGACGAAGTGTCATACTCCCCTCTCGACTCAAGCATGCTTCCGCAACCTAATACCAGATATGGAGTTTCGAAACTGAAAGCCGAACAGTGGCTTGAATTCCAAAGCAGTCTGCCATGGGTAATATTTCGCCCGACAGGAGTCTACGGACCTCATGACAAAGACTACATGATGATGATCCAGGCCATTGACTCTCATGTCGACTTTGGTGTAGGCTACAAAAAGCAGCTTCTCACATTTATCTATGTCGAGGATCTTGTTGCTGCAATGTATGATTGTCTCTCCGCACCGACCGCACAAGTCGTAAAGAAAAAATATATCCTTTCTGAGAAACGCGCCTACACACAAAAAGAGTTTCGCGACATTGTCGCAGCCGAACTCAATAAAAAAGTAGTACTACCCGTCGTATTACCTCTATGGGCCACTTACGGAGCAAGCTATGTAGCTGAAAAAATAGGTAGACTCCGCCTTAAACCTTCGACGCTCAACCGTGACAAGTACAACATCATGAAACAACGAAACTGGAACGTCGATATCACCGATGCTGAACGTGATTTCGGATTTGCTCCGCGCCACTCGCTGCGCGACGGCATAGCAAAGACCGTCGCCGCCTATCTTGCCGAAAAAGAAAAGAAATAAGACATCTATATTTAATACACATACCGTGTGGGGACAGTAACCTTTATTTATATAGGTCACTGTCCCGATTTATTTTCCGGCTTTGTCAATATCGGACGCAAAAGCCTCAATGCCCGGTTCGGAATCAAGACAGCCGCGAGCGAGAACAACTCTGAGCGATACGTCGAGGTCAAGTCGCTGATGCCAGATTATGTCAGACGGCTCAGGCACAAAGGGGGATATTCTTGCATTTACCTGTTTGAAATATCCGTAGACCTCTACGATTTATGTTTAATGGAATAAACTGCATTTTCAGCGAATGTGGCCACCTGAAGAACCGGATTGTAATTCAGCCCCTCGGGGTATGTATTTATCACAACAATACTGTCGCACAGTGCTGACACCATTATATCATCATTAGTGAGTTTCTCTGCCTCTGCACGGTCCACACAGACTTCATCTAAATAAACTGTGTCACTACAGGGGCCAACCGGAAAAAATCAAGGAAGCATTATTACTTGCAATAATACCTATATTAAGCCTTTAATATACAAAAACGCGCTGAAATCAGCGCGTTTGACTAAAAATCAGAGGATGGCTTCGCGTCCCGAACCTATAGCAAAATGAACACGAGCGATTCCGAGATCGATTTTAGTATAGCCGAGAAGCGAGAAGCGTGCGGTGGAACGCACTGTGTTGCCGTCATCAAGTAATCTGAAATAAAATTTCTGCTGGTTTACGGCCGTAGGAGCAAGAAGCGCAAGCCTAACACCTTCCCTAAACCAGTCAGGATAATCAGAACCGATATTGCTAACTTGCTCAGGAGCTTTGATTTTATGACGATGTATCGCTCCATCAACTCCATAACCTATAGCTATGACACAACGCACCTTCTCATCGTCAGGAATAGAGAACGCAGCAGGTACCTTGGTGTAGGTAAGACCTACCCAACAAGTATTCAATCCAAGATGCTGGGCAAGAAGCACTATTTTTTCTCCCTGCTCACCTACCTTTATATCAAGATCATGCCCTTTGCGTGTTGAAATGACAATATAATTCTCAACACCTTTGAAAATCCCGTAACGGGCCCATCGTCCGCCAAACGCTCGCGGTTCATTCACAACCAGCTGCATTGTCAATCCATCGACTTCGGCACTGAGCGAGGCAATAGCATCACAGATACGTGCCATTGCTTCAGGAGCCAAAGGCCGATCGGCATGATATGAGCGCACCGAATGGCGCGCCTCGACAGCCTCTACAAGTTCGGCCGGACTTAATCCAAGATCAAAGTTCATTTCTTTGGAGTTATATATTGTTCGATAAAGCGGGTCGCAGTCACTTCGCGATCGAGTTCGGTCTCAAGCAGCGAGGTCTCGAAACTACATGCAGCCCGTGAGTAAAAAGGATCGCGCTTATAAAGCGCATCGGCAATAAATCGGCTCAACCCATCACTGTCGAGTGACGCGATAAGCGGACGTTTGTGCCGTCCACGCATCAGACGCGAATGAAGCACAGCATTGTCGGCTCTTAGCCACACGGTAGTGCCCTTTGAGTTCATGTAATCGACATTGTCAAAGAAGCAAGGCGTTCCGCCGCCGCAGGCCACAAGCACATCCTCCATTTCAGCTACTTCATGAAGCATACGCCTCTCTATGTGGCGAAAACCATCCTCTCCACTTTCGGCAAAGATATCGGATATACTTTTTGAAAACCTTGCCTCAATATAGTTGTCGAGATCAATGAAATCAATTTCTGCCGCTTTTGACACAAGTCTTCCAAGAGTTGACTTACCCGAACCCATAAAACCTATAAGAAATATCGGCCGCACAATATTGTGATCTTACTTATTATTTTCCTTTTCAAGAAGATCACGTATCTGAGTCAGGAGCTTTACTTCCTCAGTAGGTTCGGCAGGTACCACAGGTGCAGGCAGCTCTTCTTTTTTACGTTTAAGATTCATTATAAACTTAACCATCACAAAAATACAGAATGCAATGATCACGAAATCAACAACGGTCTGCAAAAATGCGCCCCACGAAACAGCAACTTCCGGAGTTACAATCTCTCCTCCGGCATCAGTGACCGCTTTCTGAATTATCCACCGGTGTTCCGAAAAATTGACACCTCCTGTAAAATAACCTATCACCGGCATCAGAACATCATTGACAAGCGATGTGACAATCTTGCCAAAAGCTGCACCTATGATGACACCGACTGCCATATCAACTACATTGCCCCTTACAGCGAACTCCTTAAACTCGTTTGCAAACTTCTTTAATCCTGATTTATTCATATAGATCTGTTTTTTAATTGTCTGTGAATCGCCCATTCCCTCCACAAATATAACTCTTTACAATAATTTATAGTATCGTTAAAATACAAAAAGAGCGGCCTCCCGGTCGCTCAGTCCGTTTATAAACCAATCATTATCACATTTCTTGCAATGGAAAAAGTAATCTTTATACTACTAAAACAATATGATCGGGAAATAGTTTAAAGAGTACGCGTTTTTTTTCAAAAAAATATGCATCTTTGTAATACCACACAACTAAGTGTCTGAATACTTCATCTTTGCAAAACCTCAATCAAATATATTTTATGGAAGTAAGAATAGAACCCTCATGGAAAGAGGCGCTTGCAGCCGAATGGGATAAACCTTACTTTTCGGCTCTTACAGAATTTGTGAGAGACCGTTATCTCCGCGGCACAATTTATCCTCCGGCATCAAAAATATTTGCAGCATTTGACACCACCCCTCTCAGCGAGGTAAAGGTCGTCATACTCGGTCAAGATCCATACCATGGTCCGGGCCAAGCCAATGGGCTGTGTTTCTCTGTTGCCGGCGGTATAAAACTACCGCCATCGCTTATTAACATATTCAAAGAAATCTCTACTGATCTGGGACTTGCCACACCACCTACCGACGGAGACCTAAGCCGCTGGGCACGCCAGGGTGTACTTCTGCTCAATGACACACTGACTGTAGAAGCCGGTCAGGCAGGATCACATCAAGGACACGGATGGGAACAGCTGACTGAAGCTGCAGTAGAATGTCTGAACCGACGATGCCAGAATCTTGTATTCATGCTCTGGGGAAGCCATGCGCAGAAAAAAGGTGCATTTATAGACCGAAGCCGACACCTTGTGCTGGAATCGCCACATCCGTCGCCACTATCGGCCCACCGTGGTTTTTTCGGCAATCACCATTTCTCACGTGCCAACCAATATCTTACCGAACACAATAAGACCCCAATAGACTGGAGATGACACTATCTGAAAGAATTGAAAAAGCACGCGCACTCCGCCAACAAGGCTACAACTGCTCCCAGTGTGTAGCTCTTGTGTTTACTGATGTCACCGGATTAAACGACGAAATTGCTTCAAGAATCACATCAGGATTCGGAACAGGAGTCGCCGGTACTGGAGAGATATGCGGAACTCTGACAGGAGCATCAATTGTGCAAGGAATGACAAAATACAGAGACATCTCAGATAAACCCTCAGTAAACAGGTCTATAAAAGAAATATGCACTGAATTTGCCGACATCAATGAAGGCATGATACGATGCCGCGATCTAAAAACCAAAGGGAAAAAACCATGCATGGATCTGATCGAAGAAGTTGTCACAATCCTACATAACCGTATGGCATAACACAATCTGAAAAGATCAAGCCGGGAATCTTGATTAGAAGATTCCCGGCTTAATTTTTATTGTCCTCTCTACTTCAGATCAGAAATAACGTGCTAACGTAACTGACACAAACTTATTACGGGCACTGAACTGATCAAGCTTCACAGTTTTCAGGGAGTAAGTCATACCCCATGTATAGGCAACCTGCAACTGCCATTCACGTTTTATCTCAACACCACCACCTACACGGAGTCCGAGTGTGCCTCCGGCATATTTCATAGCTGCTATATTGCTATGCCCGAGTAGAAAGTCAAACACCGGTCCGCCTATAACATAAGGAGCTATATATTCCTCAAGACCCTGCATTCTGGTCCACTTGAACTTAAGATTGAAAGGAATCTCAAGATAATGAAGAAGCACACGCTCTTTGCCATAACCTTCACTGGCCCATATTTCTTTCTGTCCAAGATTGACACCGGCGCCACGCATACTATAAAACGCACCTATGTCAAGGCCGAAACCAATACCCGGAAACATATACTCTCCATTTATGCCGGCGCGCAGACCCGGTTTGGCATTGATCTCTATAAGATCCTGCTTAAAATTAAGGGTCGAATAATCAGCTCCTACCACAGGAGCATATCTAAACTGTGCACATAGTGGCATTACAGCCAGCACAGACAAAATGAGCAGTGAAAGTCGACGAATCATCGTACTGTGAATGAATTTAATTAAAAAGAATCAAGCCTTCAGCTTTTCTATAAGCGCATCATGCGAAAGTGTATGCTGCTCTCCAGCAATCATGTCTTTGAGAGTGACTGTGCCGTCGGCAAGCTCACTATCGCCGATCATAGCGACAAACGGTATACCTGCAGCAGACGCAAACGACAACTGTTTCTTCATTTTTACCGCATCGGGATACAGCTCCGTTGATATGCCTTGAACACGAAGTAGTTTCATAAGTCGCAGCGATGCAAGTGCTTCCGATGCACCAAAGTTGGCAAACATGACACGGGTAGTCATTGTCGCCTCTTCAGGATAAAGGTCAAGAGCATTCAGCACATCGTAGATGCGGTCGGCGCCAAACGAAATGCCTACCCCCGACACACCGGGCATACCGAAAACACCTGTAAGATTGTCGTAACGGCCACCGCCGGTTATGCTTCCGATAGTGACATCGAGAGCTTTTACCTCAATTATACAACCAGTGTAGTAATTTAATCCACGTGCAAGCGAAACATCAAGATCGAGTTGTGCACGCAAGCCGAGATCTCTGGTCATAGCGATTACCTCGTTAAGCTCATCGACTCCGCGTGTGCCTGTCTCCGAGGAAGCAAGCAGTTTGCGCAGTGCCTCAAGGCGCTCGTCGACAGTGCCAGATATCTCAAGTATTGGACGCAGTGCCGCTATAGCCTCCTGGGCCAGTCCCTTGGATGAAAGCTCTTCGTTTACAGCATCAATCCCTATCTTATCAATCTTGTCTATTGCTACTGTTATATCCACAAGCCGCTCAGGCTCACCGATTATTTCTGCAATACCGGCAAGAACCTTACGGTTATTAAGCTTTATAGCTATATTAATGCCGAACCGTGCGAAAACTTCGTCGATAAGCTGCAGCAACTCTACCTCACTGACAAGCGAATCAGACCCTATGACATCGGCATCACACTGATAGAACTCTCTGTAACGACCCTTCTGAGGTCGATCAGCGCGCCATACAGGCTGCATCTGATAACGCTTGAAAGGGAATTGCAATTCATTACGATGCTGCACGACAAACCTTGCAAACGGCACAGTGAGATCGTAACGCAATCCTTTCTCCGAGATCTTTGTCGTGAGGCGGTTGATATTATCATCATGCAAAATCTCAGAATCCACTCCCAACAGATAGTTGCCGGAATTCAATATCTTAAACAAGAGCTTGTCGCCCTCCTCTCCATACTTACCCATAAGTGTCGAGAGGTTTTCCATTGCAGGTGTCTCTATAGGAGCGAAGCCATAGAGCCGGAACACACTGCGTATTGTATCGAAAATATAATTGCGCCGGGCCATCTCACGCTGCGAAAAGTCGCGAGTGCCTTTTGGAATTGATGGTTTCTGTACTGCCATTAGGTAATTGGTTTTACAGGAGATTCTTCAAACCCGAACATAGAGCCGATGTCTCCGACTGACAAAGATAATCAACTTTTCTGAAACTGAGAGGGAGACATGCCCACAAGGTGCTTGAAATATTTTCCAAACGAGCTTTGATTTGAAAAGTTTAGCTCATAAGCTACCTGCTGTACGTTCATGTTGGAGAACCTGAGCAAATTTTTCGCCTCCATTATCACGCACCTGTCGATCCATTCGGCAGCCGTGCTACCTGTCCCCTCTTTTATAATCAAAGAAAGATATTTTGGCGATATAAACAGTTTGTCGGCATAAAACTTGATAGTGCGTTCCCGTCTATAGTGAGTATGTACAAGCTGTATAAAATCATAGACATAGGCCATGCGACGCGATGCTGGCTTTGAAACCGCAGCATGCTGCCGTCTATTTATAGATATGAAATGATAAAATACCGAAGCGATAAGATTACGCGCAATATTACGTGTAAACAGGTCTGAATCATTGTCAAATCCACGCGCCTGAGCATTATGGTCAAGCAACTGCATGTAACACTTGATCACTTCATAATCCTTAGGTGAAAGCGGAGCCGGATGCACAGCAGCACTCAATACATCGTACCGCTCAAGTATCTGAAGATTGAAATTTATATCTTTCACAAAATCACGTCCTATGGCAAGCACCGACAGATCAAGATCTTCTGATGACTCAACATGGGTCACAGTGTCCTCCATGTTAAATACAAACACCTTGGAAGCCGACAGAGTTATAGTAGTGAGATTCACACACAATGATATTGTGCCCCGGTTACACAGAATAAGAATCACTCCCTCAAACCTGAAAATCGATCCTGCGCTTTTAGCATAGTCCTCAAGACCTCCTGTTATGTCACAATATATGTAGTCATCTCCATGCCTGCTGGATCTGACTGTCACATCTTTCATCGGTGACAATTGCCCAAGTTGCAATGGTTTCATTATATCCATTTACCTATTTCGATAATTAAATTGGTAATATTCGACAAAAATAAGAAATTTATACCAATAAGCAACTATAATCATCCACACTTCAGGATTGTGAAATAAATTTTTCAGCTTGATGATTTTAAGTAATTTTGCATCGCCGAACAATATTTATTAACTCAGAATCGGCTAATTCAAAAGATCGAAAGGGGTGCTCGCCGGGAGCGGCGGGCTGAGAACAGACCCTCAGAACCTGATCCGGATAATACCGGCGTAGAGAAAACGACATTATGACTATCACACGTATTCAACACGTGACAGCGGCTCTGCTTTTCAGTGTTGTGACAATGAACAGCGCAAACGGAGCTGAAATACATCCGACCGATTCCATTGGCTTTGACACAACCAGACTTGCAGTAAGTCTCAAAGAGGTAGAATTTACTGCCAACGGACGCGCGACATCGACTACTCCTGTCGCATTCACCAACCTTACAGCAAAAAAGATATCGGAGGTCAATGACGGCCGCGATCTCCCCTATCTTATGCAGATGACTCCTGGTGTAATAACTACCTCAGACGCAGGAAACGGCATAGGATATACATCAATGAGAGTGCGCGGCAGCGACGGATCGCGCATCAATGTAACCGCCAACGGCATCCCTGTCAATGATCCGGAAAGTCATAATGTGTATTGGGTAAATATGCCGGATCTTGCATCATCGGTGCGCGATGTGCAGATACAACGCGGTGTAGGATTATCCACCAATGGAGCAGGAGCTTTCGGGGCAAGCGTGAATATGGCTACTTCAGTTCCTTCTTCAGATCCATACACCGCCATTGACGCATCCTACGGATCCTATAATTCCTATAAAGCAACTCTTCGGCTCGGCACAGGGCTTCTTCACGACCATTGGTCGGCCGATTTCCGACTTAGCAAACTTGGTAGCGACGGTTATATCGAACGGGCCAAAAGCAATCTATGGAGCTATTTCGGACAGATAGCCTATGAGAATGTAGGAACACGGTTAAGATTTCTGTCGTTTGGAGGCAAACAGAAAACTTATATGGCATGGGACTATGCATCGGCCGATGAAATGGCTGAATACGGGCGCCGATACAATCCTTGCGGAAAATATACCGATTCCGAAGGAAATACTGCATATTACCAAAACCAGAACGACAATTACACACAATACCATTTTCATCTGCTGCTTGGCCAACGTCTTGGCGACAAGTGGTACATGAATGCCGGACTGCACTATACAAAAGGCGACGGATACTATGAGCAGTATAAAACATCACGCACTCTTATCGAATACGGGCTACAGCCGTTTGAAGATTCCGAAGGAAACATTGTCAAGAAACAGGATCTGGTGCGGTTAAAGAATATGAGCAACGGATTTGGCGGAGGTGTAATGTCATTCAACTATAACAGCAATCTTATACAAGCCGTCATAGGAGGTGCCGTCAATCATTTCAAAGGTCATCATTTCGGTCAGGTAGCATGGGTCAGAAACTACATCGGGACCATTGATCCGCTACAGGAATATTATAGGAACACAGGAGATAAGACCGACGCAAACATCTATGCACGCGCAAATGTGCACATCTTCAGCGGACTTTCCGGACTGGCAGATATGCAGTACCGCCACATCGGCTATTCGATCAACGGAGTATCTGACACCTATGATTACAGCATCGGCGGTATGCAACAACTTGACATAGACCGCCACTACAACTTCTTCAACCCGAAAATAGGCCTAAACTATGCAACTGCCGACGGACGCAACCGAGTATTTGCATCATGGAGTGTGGCTCATAAAGAACCCACCCGTGACAATTTTATCGACTGCGACCCTGACAAGACACCGCGTCCTGAACGTCTTATGGATTATGAACTCGGCTGGCAGCTATACCTAAGTAATCTTACTCTCGGAGCCAATCTCTACTTCATGGATTATAAAGACCAGCTCGTTGCCACAGGACAGCTCTCCGACACAGGCAATGCGATAAGCGTGAATGTACCGTCGAGCTACCGCACCGGCATCGAACTACAGGCCGGACTGAAACCTGCAAGATGGTTTGACTGGGAGTTAAGCGTGTCACTGTCACGTAACCGCATTAAAAACTTCACAGAATACATCTATGAAGACGAGTGGACCAACCCCATCGCTTTTGATCTTGGATCCACACCAATAGCATTCTCGCCAGACGCAACCGCTGCAAATGCGTTTAATTTTCACCTTTTAAACGGCATTGATGCGACTTTGGCCACCCGCTACATAGGGAAACAATATCTGACCAATACAGGCAACAACGAGCAATCGCTCAAAGCCTACTGTGTGAGTGATCTGCGTCTGTCATACACCACCAATACAATTCCTTCGGTAAAAGAATTGAAAATAGGATTCACAATCTATAATCTTTTCAATGCCATATATGAAAACAACGGATATGCCGGCGCCGGGTATTACGTCGATTCTGAGGGCTCAAAAGTAATATACCGGTACTCCGGTTACGCAGCCCAGGCTCCTACCAACATAATGGCATCCATAGCACTTAAATTCTGATTTCATGCAAATTTTACAACAATTTCTGACTGATTTCGGATCATGGTGGACATCCGACCGGATCCTCGAAGCTCTCGGCTTCCTTACAGGGCTTTTCTATATCTATTATGAATATCATGCCAATGCCAAAGTATGGATTGCCACGATCATAATGCCTGCAATTTCAATATGGGTATATTTCCGTGCCGGTATATACGCCGATTTCGGAATAAACATCTATTATTTCCTTATGGCCATTTACGGCTATTTGCATTGGACAAGACACAAAAGCAAGAGAGGCAAAGATTCTGAAAGGAAAGCACTTCCTATCAGCCATACCCCAAAACGGGTGTGGTTTCTATGGATTGCGACAACGGCAGCAATATATCTCGGCATAGCATCCATACTGATATTTTTGACCGACAGCACAGTGCCATGGATCGATGCATTCACAACCGCACTGTCCATAACCGCTACATGGCTACTCGCACGGAAATATATCGAACAATGGTGGGCATGGATGATTGTCGACGCTGTGTGTGTCGGATTGTTTATCTACAAAGGCATTTACTTTTATGCAGTACTTTATTCCATCTATACCGCTATATGCATAGCCGGTTTCATGAAATGGAAGAAACTGATGCAGGAGCAAAAATAATACAATAACTGAAAGTAAAAGGTTGAGAGCCTGTCCGGAATTTCCAGACAGGCTCTCGGAATAAAAGAGAAGTGAATGATCTATACTTTAATCGTCATTTCCATGTTTCTCAGCATAGTCCTTTAGCAGACGATCCTGAACGTCACCCGGCACCAACTCGTAGGAACTGAATTTCATCGTGAACGATGAACGCCCGCCGGTAATTGAACTGAGTGCTGTAGAATATGAAGACATTTCTTTCAAAGGTACCTTGGCTATGATTTTCTCAAAGCCATTTTCGCTTTCCATACCCATGATGATAGCTCGACGTCCCTGCAAATCGCTCATGACATCGCCCATGACATCGGAAGGAACAAGAACCTCGACATCATAGACAGGTTCCAATATCTTAGGATTGGCAGCACGGAAGGCTTCGCTGAATGCATTACGGCCCGCCAGACGGAATGAGATTTCATTGGAATCAACCGGATGCATCTTGCCGTCATAGATACACACACGCACATCACGCGCATAACTTCCGGTAAGAGGACCCTGCTCCATACGGTCCATAAGCCCTTTGACTATAGCAGGAATAAAGCGGGCATCAATAGCACCTCCTACAATACAGTCGCACACCACGAGCTTACCGCCCCATTCGAGAGGAATCTCCTGAGTATCGCGCACTTTCATCACATACTCCTGGTTACCGAAGCGATAGCTTGTCGGTGCCGGCATGCCTTCGGTGTATGGCTCGATTATAAGATGCACCTCACCGAACTGTCCGGCACCGCCACTCTGTTTCTTGTGACGGTAATCGGCACGGGCAGCTTTTGTAATAGTCTCGCGATAAGGAATTTTCGGCTCCTCAAACACGATAGGAAGCTTGTCATTGTTCTCGACACGCCATTTGAGAGTGCGGAGATGGAATTCTCCCTGACCGGAAAGTATCGTCTGCTTGAGTTCTTTTGACTGCTCTACCTCCCAGGTTGGATCTTCCTCATGCATACGGGTAAGAATTCCGGCAAGTTTCTCAGCATCACTTTCGGTTACCGGACGTATTGCCCTTGAGAATTTGGGAGCCGGATATTTTATAAAGTCAAAACTGTAATCACAGCCTTTGATGTCAAGGGTATTGCCCGTGCGCACGTCCTTCAGCTTTACAGTAGCCCCTATGTCTCCTGCACAAAGCTTGTCGACACTTTCTCTGATCTGACCACATACACAGTAGATCTGAGCGATACGCTCTTTCGAACCACGGCTCACGTTGTCAAGGTCGACTCCGGGAACAAGTGTACCCGACATAACCTTGAAGTACTGAACCTCGCCGATATGTGGCTCTACTGTCGTCTTGAACATAAATATCGACAGAGGGCCATCGGAATCCGGCTTTACTTCCACACCTTCAGTTGTGACAGGTGCCGGCATCTCGTCGACAAACGGCACTACATTTCCAAGGAATTCCATCATGCGGCGAACTCCCATGTCCTTAAGAGCCGACACACAGAATACAGGCATAATCGAACGGTCGATGAGTCCCTTACGGATACCTTCACGCATCTCATCTTCAGTAAGGTGTCCCTGATCAAAGAATTTCTCCATAAGAGTCTCGTCATTCTCGGCAGCAGCCTCAACAAGTTTCTGATGAAGCTCCTGAGCTTTCTCGAGCTGATCGGCAGGAATATCCTCAATCACAGGCACACCACCATCGGGTCCCCATGAATATTTCTTCATGAGAAGAACGTCGATCATGGCATTAAAGCCTGCACCGCAGGCAAGCGGATATTGAATAGCAACGATCTTATTTCCAAAAATCTCACGCATCTGATCGATAACGTTGTCATAATCGGCTTTTTCGCCATCGAGCTGATTCATGGCGAAAATGATCGGCTTGTTCTGGGATGTGGCAGTACGGAATATATTTTGTGTACCCACCTCCACGCCATACTGAGCATCAATAAGAATCACCGCCGTGTCGGTGACATTTAGCGCTGTAATCGCATTACCGACAAAGTCATCGGCTCCCGGACAGTCTATGACATTAATCTTCTTGCCAAGAAACTCAGCATACATAATTGTAGAGAACACCGACGATCCATACTCCTTTTCAACAGGGAAATAGTCACTTACGGTATTCCCTGCATCGACAGATCCACGACGTTTGATTACACCACACTCATAGAGCATGGATTCGGCAAGGGTGGTTTTTCCCGATCCTTTGCTGCCCAAAAGGGCTATGTTTTTGATTTCTCTTGTGTTATATACTTTCATGATACGGCAGTTAAGGTTTAATTGCGTTATTCACTTCCAAAGCAGACTCTTTCTCAATTCTGCGGTGCGCAAAGTAGTATTTTTTTGGATAAATCGGCCATTTTCACAATATGTTACACAACATCTTTCATTAGCGCCAAAAAAAATGTAACTTTGGCATTCTTTTTGCAGAGGGTAATTGAGCGCAATAGTCATGTCACACGGTTGTGAGCCATGTCATGTGCGCAAGACCAACACTCAGAGTAAAAACCGATGACCGACGATTTATTTGACGACAAAGACATGCCACACATGTCGATAGCCCATATAGCCGTAGCGGGCCAACCCGGAGAAAGCGATGTGAAAATCCCCGATCCTGGTCACGTGGAAGTACTCCCGACACGGAATCTGATACTATTCCCGGGTGTAACCACCCCCGTAAGCCTTTCACGAGAGGCAAGCAAACAGCTTGTAGAAGCGGCATCCAAACAGAAATACGCCATCGGGGTAATCTGTCAGACCGACCCTGAAACAAACGATCCAGGCATAAAGGATCTCTACAAATATGGAGTATTGGCTGAGGTGATCAATGTGATCAAATTTCCCGACAACACTACAACAGCGTTTGTACGCGCACTCGGTAAATTCCGTATCACAGGCGATGCAGAAGATGCCATAGGCGGACAGCTTGCCGTAGCTGTACGCCCTATACGTGACGTCATGCCACGTCAGGGAGACTCGGAATTCGAAGCTCTCGTAAACGCCATACGCGACTCAGCCTTAAAGATAGTAGACCGCGGACACGGTTTTACGCCCGATGTCGCAATAAATCTGCGGAATATCGATGATGCCGAAACGATCATAAACACGGTGGCTACGGTCTTCCCGTTTGACCAGGAATTCAAAATCAAGCTTCTCACGCTTCACCGTGTGAAAGATCGTGCTTTTGAGATCATTACCGAACTATGCCGTCAGGAGCAGATGCTCGAACTTACCGATCTGATTAAGTCAAAGGCCCGCCAGGGACTGGAGGAAAACCAACGCCGAGTATTCCTCAACGAGCAGATGGAGGCTATACGCACTGAACTTTACGGCAACGACGGAGATGAAGCCGACGAACTCGCCAAGCGTGCCGAAGTAGTATCTTTTCCTGAAGAGGTGCGCAAGACATTCGACAAGGAAATCGAGAAGCTCCGCAGACTCAACTCTTCGAGTCCCGACTACGCAATACAATACAACTATCTCGACACGTTGCTCGAACTTCCCTGGAACAAAGAGACCGAACTCAATACTGATTTTCCTACAGCACAGGAAAAGCTCGACGCCGACCATTATGGACTTGAGAAGGTGAAAGAGCGCATACTGGAGCAGCTTGCCGTGATGATGCACCGTCCCGGCGGACGCAGCCCCATACTTTGTTTTGTGGGAGCTCCAGGCGTAGGCAAAACCTCGCTCGGCAAATCGGTAGCGGCGGCTCTCGGTCGCAACTACAAGCGTGTATCGCTTGGCGGCGTTCATGACGAGGCAGAAATACGCGGCCACCGCCGCACATATATCGGCGCTATGCCCGGCCGCATTATCGACGCGATGAAACGCGCCGGATCCTCCAATCCGGTGCTTCTGCTTGACGAGATAGACAAATTGGGCCGCGACTTCAAGGGAGACCCAGCAGCCGCACTGCTTGAAGTACTCGACCCTGAACAGAACAACAAGTTCCATGACAACTTCGTCGATGTGGACTTCGATCTGTCGAAAGTGCTTTTCATCGCGACCGCCAATTCACTCTCCACTCTGCCGCAGCCACTTCTCGACCGAATGGAGATAATCGATATATCGGGATATGTACTTGAAGAAAAAGTAGAGATCGCCCGCCGCCATCTTATACCAAAGATCAAGAATGACCTCGGCATCGATGATGAAAATTTTGACATCTCTGAAGATGCCATAAAGTCTTTGATCGAAAACTATACTTCGGAGAGTGGAGTGCGCCAGCTCGAAAAGACTGTTGCCAAGGTGATGCGCAAACTGCTATACCTGAGAATGAGCGGCGGCGAGGCACCGGCTACTGTCAATCCCGGAGATCTCCCCCGCCTGCTCGGAGCGGCACATTTCAGCCGTGACCGCTATGAGGGCAACGATTTCGCAGGTGTCGTGACAGGTCTTGCCTGGACTGCCGCCGGCGGCGAGATATTATTCATAGAATCGTCGCTTGCTCCCGGAAAAGGAGAGAAACTCACCCTGACCGGAAATCTTGGCGACGTAATGAAAGAGTCGGCCACTCTGGCGCTGCAATATGTCCGCAGTCACGCCATAGAGTTAGGAATCGAGCCGACAGCCTTCGAGAGCCATAATGTACATATACATGTGCCGGAAGGTGCAATACCCAAAGATGGACCGTCGGCAGGCATCACCATGACAACATCGATTGTTTCGGTATTCAAAGGTGTGAAAGTAAAAGACCGCCTTGCCATGACCGGCGAGATGACACTGCGTGGAAAGGTGCTACCGGTAGGAGGCATCAAAGAAAAGATCCTCGCCGCAAAGCGCGCCGGCATTATAGAGATAATCCTCTGCAAGGAAAACCGGAAGGATGTCGAGGAGATACCGCAGACTTATCTTGACGGTCTTGAATTTCACTACGTTGAAACGATTGGAGATGTGCTTGCCATAGCACTGACTGACCAAAAAGGTAAATAAACGACATAGACCAGTAAGTCATGAGCGAAGAAGCCGAGGAAAGATTCGCCACACTTTGCGGCACGACCTTGAGATACACTGTGCAGGGCGAAGGCAATCCTATGATCGTGATGCACGGATGGGGATGCACGGCCGAGACTGTAGCAATGGTGAGCCGTATGGCGGCAACATCCGGCAGACGTGTATATACAGTCGATTTCCCCGGTTTCGGAAAATCGGCGGAGCCAGCTGAAGTCTGGGGAGTAGAAGAATACACCCGGCTTATCGAAGCTCTCGCCGCACATGAGCATATAAAGAATCCGGTACTCGCCGGCCACTCTTTCGGTGGCCGGGTAGGTATTGTATATGCTTCGCGCAATAAGGTAGACCGCATGATACTCATAGATGCCGCCGGCATCAAACCAAGGCGTCCTTTGTCATACTACCTGAAAGTCTATAGTTTCAAGGCATCTAAGCTTGCATTACGCCTGATATACGGGCGTGAGCGCAGCATGAAAATGATTGAAGAAAAACGCCGTCGTGCCGGATCGGCCGACTACGCCGCCGCCTCAGCTAAAATGAGGATGATCCTGAGCAAGGTAGTGAATGAGGATCTTAAACATCTTATGCCTCTTGTGAAAGCTCCGACTTTGCTTATATGGGGCACAGCAGACACTGCCACACCTATCTCCGATGCAAAAATCATGGAGCGGTTAATACCCGATGCCGGTCTTGTGGCTATCGAAGGTGCTGGACACTACTCTTTTCTTGACTCACCAGGCATTTTCGGAGCGGCCTTCAATAATTTCCTCAAAGCTCAGCTCTAATCACGAAAAAGACTAACGGAGATGAATATATACACAATCGCGCTTGCCATAAAAATACTGCTCGCAATCTCTATTGCAGCGGATCTGGCGGCTGTATTGAAACGCAGTCTGATGATGTTGCAACTCAACTCCTACCGTAACGAGCGATTTACGCGCTGGTTCAACCAAAGCGGAGAAAGCACAACACCGTGGCGTCTGGCTGTCTGCATAGCCTTGTTTCTTACTCTTGTGCACCACTTGCCCGGAGTGTTCACACAGGCAGCCGCCGCAATCATCGTGATCTGTAATTTTGTCTCCCTTATCCGACGGCGATACAAAAAACCTCTGGTGTTCACACCAAGAGCCAAAAGGCTTTATGCAGTGATGTTGGGACTTGCACTGATAATACCGGCTATAGCGGGACTGATCACCGGCAATCTCGCCACAGCCTGTAAAATAGGACTTGCCGAGATAGTGCTTAGTCCGCTTTTCACTCTGACAGCCAATATACTGCTCCGCCCGGTGGAGAAATCGATCAACCGACGCTACTACAACGAGGCAGCATCGATACTTCGTTCAATGCCAGACCTTAAAGTCATAGGAATCACCGGCAGCTACGGCAAGACATCGACAAAACATTATCTGCACCACATCCTCAGCCAGGAGTTTGAAACTCTCATGACTCCCGGAAGTTACAATACTACAATGGGTGTTATACGCACCATAAGAGAAATGATGCGCCCATACACCCAGATTTTTATTGCCGAAATGGGGGCCAAGCAACCGGGCGACATCAAAGAGATCTGCGATCTTGTAAACCCAGAGATCGGCATAATCACAGCTGTCGGAGAGCAACACCTCGAGACATTCGGCTCGGTGGAGAATGTGTGCCGCACAAAATTTGAGCTTGCCGATTCACTTCCTGCCGACGGACTTGCCGTTATAAACGACGGATTCACTGCCGCACGTGAAAGAAATGTCGACAATGTGAAATGCCAGCGATACTATGCCGGCAACGACAAGATTACGGAAGAAAAGGCAAACTATAAAGTCTCCGAAGTAACATATAGCCCCGACGGCACACACTTCACTGTCGACGGTCCTGAAGGATACCGAAAAGAGTTTAAAACACCGCTGATGGGCGAATGCAACATAGCCAATCTGCTCGGAGCTATAGCAGTGTCAAGACATCTCGGAGTACCTGAACAGAAAATCGCCTACGCACTGTCGACCATGCCGCAAGTCGAGCACAGGCTGAGCACCAAGCGCACCACAGGCGGTCTGACAATCATCGATGATGCATTCAACTCCAACCCACAGGGTTCATCAATGGCTCTTGATGTGCTTGCGATGCTCGATATACCGGGACGTCGCTTCATCATCACTCCTGGCATGATAGAACTGGGTTCAAGGCAGTATGAAGCCAACAAGGAATTCGGTGCCAAAATCAGTGACTGTGCAGATGTTGCAATAATAGTCGGTCAATACAACCGAGAGGCGATTCTTGAAGGTATAGGAGACCAGATGACAGAAGAAAACGTGATCTGTGCTCCAGATTTCGCAACCGCACAACGCATTATGACCTCCATGGCAGGACGCGGAGACGCGGTTTTGTATGAAAACGATCTTCCCGACACTTTCAAATAAAAGACAAATAGAAACAAACCATACCACCGTAGTAGAATTGAGATGAAAACCAACATTGGAGTGTTTTTCGGCGGACGGTCCACCGAACATGAGATTTCGGTCATATCGGCCAACCAGGCTATGGCTGCCATAGACCGCGAAAAATATGATGTTACCCCCATCTACATAAGCAAGGAGGGCAAATGGTACACCGGCGACAAGCTGACTGACGTAAAAAATTTCCGAGACCTAAATACTCTGACAAAGGATTGCCGCGAAGTTTACATGCGTACGATTTTCGGAGACACCAATCTATATCCGGCAAAAGCTACAAAACGTTTTTTCGGTGACGGATCAGCGCCTGTGTCACATCTCGATGTAGCAATACCAGTACTTCATGGCTCCAACGGCGAAGATGGAGTGTTTGAAGGCGTACTTGAATCAACAGGAATTCCCTACGCCGGCTGCAATGTGCTTGCCTCTGCCAACGGCATGGACAAGATCACAATGAAAATGATTCTTGCTTCCGACGGTATCCCTGTCGTGCCTTATGTCTGGTTTACCGACAAGCAGTGGTACAACGACCGCGAAACGATGACCGAGCGTATAGAAAACACTCTCGGATATCCGGTGATCGTCAAACCCGCCAATCTCGGCTCAAGCGTCGGAATCGGCCGTGCAGGCGACCGCGAGACTCTATATGACAAGATCGCCGATGCCGCGCGCTACTCCCGGCGCATCATCGTAGAGCACATGATCGATGATCTTCAGGAAATCAATTGTTCGGTCCTCGGTGACTGCGACGAATACCAGACATCGGTACTCGAAGAACCTGTGAAAAGTGGCGAGATCCTCTCTTATACCGACAAATACATGGGCGGTACCAAAGGCAGCAAGGGTATGCAGGCCGCTCAGAAACGCATCCCGGCCGATCTGCCCGAGGATATGACCGCACACATACGCAATCTTGCCGGCGAGACATTCAGGGTGCTGTCGTGCCACGGTGTTAGCCGTGTCGACCTTATTGCCGACAAATCAACCGGCGAAGTATTCGTAAACGAGATAAACACCATACCCGGATCACTCTCTTTCTATTTATGGGAGGCTACCGGACTCAGTTTCTCCGGACTCATGGACCGACTTGTCGCTCTTGCGCTGAAGCGGCGCCGTCAGGAAGATGAAAAAACTGTCAGCTACGACCAAAACATCTTCAATCTCAGCGGAGGAGTGAAAGGAGTAAAGGGAGCAAAAACCAAATAAATAGATTATCTTTGCAAACAGACTGCAACCCGATTAAACGATAAATATGTCAAAGCGATTTCCAGAATACAACGGCCTTAACCTGTCGGCCGTAAACAAAGAGATGCTCGCCCGCTGGGACAGCGAAGATCTGTTCCGCACCAGCCTCAAGGAGCGAGAAGGTCATCCGGCGTTTGTATTCTATGAAGGACCTCCATCGGCCAACGGAATGCCAGGTATACACCACGTTATGGGCAGAACGATAAAAGACATCATCTGCCGCTACATGGCAATGAAAGGCTACCGCGTGGACCGCAAAGCCGGATGGGACACCCACGGACTGCCTGTAGAACTCGCCGTAGAGAAATCGCTTGGCATCACAAAAGAGGACATAGGAAAGAAGATATCGGTCGACGATTACAACAATGCCTGCCGCAGCGAGGTGATGAAGTACACCCGCGAGTGGGAGACACTTACCCGCAACATGGGTTACTGGGTGGATACAGAAAACCCGTATATCACCTACGACAACCGTTACATCGAATCGGTGTGGTGGCTTCTGAAGCAGCTTCACACCAAAGGATATCTCTACAAAGGCTATACTATCCAGCCTTACTCGCCCGCCGCAGGTACCGGCCTTAGCACTCATGAGCTTAACCAGCCCGGATGCTACCGCGACGTGAAAGACACCACCTGTATCGCCCAGTTCAAGATAACCGATCCGACGGAACAGATGAAAGGATGGGGTACTCCATATTTCCTTGCATGGACTACAACCCCGTGGACTCTGCCGTCGAACACGGCCCTTGCTGTGGGCCCGTCGATCAAATACAACATCGTAAGAACCTACAATCCATATTCCGGAAACAAGGTAACCGTGGTCGTCGCAAACGATCTGATGGGATCGCTCTTCAATGCAAAAGCCAAGGACATACCCCTCAACGATTACAACAAAGGAGACAAGCTCATACCATATGAGGTTGTAGCGCAAGCAGAGGGCAGCGAACTTGTAGGTTTGCACTATGAACAGCTGCTCCCATGGGTAAATCCGGGAGATGGCGCTTTCCGAGTGATACCCGGCGACTATGTGACAACCGAGGACGGTACCGGTATCGTGCACATAGCCGGTACATTCGGCGCCGATGACTTGCGTGTGTCGAAGCAGAGCGGTATTCCTCCGCTACACCTTACCGACCGCGACGGGAACATACGTCCGATGGTTGACATGAAAGGACGTTTTTACCGCATAGAAGATCTTGACCCGCAGTTTGTAGCCTACATGGTGAATGTGGATCTCTACAGCCCCTGGGCCGGACGCTATGTGAAGAATGTATACGATCCCACCATACCAGAGGATGCGGAGACTCTTGACGTGTCGATAGCCATGTATCTGAAACAAAACGATCTTGTATTCAAGATCGAGAAACATACTCACAGCTATCCCCACTGCTGGCGTACCGACAAGCCTGTGCTATATTATCCGCTTGACAGCTGGTTTATACGCACCACCGCCGCCCGTGAGCGCCTGATGGATCTGAACACTACGATCGAATGGAAACCGGCAGCGACCGGTTCGGGACGCTTCGGAAAATGGCTCGAGAATCTCCAGGACTGGAACCTGTCGCGCAGCCGTTACTGGGGTACTCCACTTCCTATATGGCGCAACGAGGACGGATCTGCCGAAAAATGCATCGAAAGCGTCGAGGAACTCTACAATGAGATCGAACACTCGGTTGCCGCCGGCGTCATGGAAAGCAATCCACTGAAAGAAAAAGGATTTATTCCCGGCGTATACACCAAGGAAAACTACGAGAAGATCGACCTCCACCGCCCATACGTTGACTATATCGTGCTTGTCGACGAACAGGGACGCCCGATGCATCGTGAAAGCGATCTGATCGATGTGTGGTTTGACTCCGGCGCGATGCCGTTTGCTCAAATGCACTATCCGTTTGAAAACCGTGAAGCGGTAGATTCTGGCCGTGTATTCCCCGCCGATTTCATCGCCGAAGGAGTGGACCAGACCCGCGGCTGGTTTTTCACCCTGCATGCCATCGCCGGCATGGTAAAAGACTCGGTTGCCTACAAATCAGTAATATCCAACGGCCTTGTTCTCGACAAGGAAGGCAACAAGATGTCAAAGCGTCTGGGCAATGCCATAAATCCATTTGAAGCAATCGAGGAGCATGGATCAGACCCGCTGCGCTGGTACATGATATCCAATTCATCGCCTTGGGACAACCTCAAGTTTGATACCGACGGCGTACGCGAAACGGCACGCAAACTTTTCGCTACAATACAGCATACCTACGCATTCTTTGCATTGTATGCCAACGTCGACGGCTTTGACACGACAATGGAACAGGTGCCTGTCATGAAACGCCCGGAGATCGACCGCTGGATACTGTCGTCGCTCAACACTCTTATCGAAGAGGTCGACTCTACTCTTGCCGCACACGAACCCACACGCGCCGCCCGCGCCATAGCAACATTTGTCAACGACAATCTATCCAACTGGTATGTGCGTCTCAACCGCAAACGTTTCTGGGGTGGCGGCATGACCGAGGATAAACTTGCTGCATTCCAGACTCTCTACAGTTGCCTGGAGACAGTAGCCAAGCTCATGGCCCCCATAGCACCGTTCTATGCCGACCGCCTGTATCGTGACCTTTCGGGCAGCAGCAAGTCGGTGCACCTCATTGACTTCCCTGTTACCGACCCTGCACTAAGCGACAAGAATCTTGAAAGCCGCATGGCTATGGCCCAGACAATAACCTCAATGGCACTCGCTCTGCGCCGCAAGGTCAACATAAAAGTCCGTCAGCCACTATCGACACTCATGATTCCGGCAATCGATGAAACGCAAGCCAACAATCTGGAAAACATTAAGGATCTTGTGGCAGGCGAGGTAAATGTGAAGGAAGTGAAAATTGTAGACGGAAGCGCCGGCATATTGGTGAAACGTGTAAAGCCTGACTTCAAGAAACTCGGCCCGCGCCATGGCAAAAACATGAAACAGGTGGCCGCAGCCATTGCCAAACTCGAGCAGAATGAAATCATAATGCTTGAAAAGGAAGGCTCACTTCAGCTCACACTTGCCGACGGAACCAATGCAGTGCTTGATCTGGCCGACGTGGAGGTATTCAGCGAGGATATTCCGGGCTGGCTCGTGGCCAATGACGGCACACTGACAATTGCACTTGACGTGACTGTAAGCGATGAACTGCGCCGCGAGGGCATAGCGCGTGATCTGGTAAACCGCATCCAGAACATACGCAAAAGCCGTGACTATGCTATAACCGACCGCATAAAACTGATAGTTGAGCCCAATGCACTTACCGACGAAGCAGTAACATCGCACAGCGATTACATTGCATCGCAGGTGCTTGCAGAATCAATTAATATCGCTCCAGTCACATCGCCGGCCGAAGACTGCGTGCTTGACATTGACGGTGTGAACGTGAAAGTGGAAATCTGTGTTATATAACAAAAAACAAGGTCCACACTCCACTTCATTTTTCAAAGCCATGACTGACAAAAAACGATACTCCGACGAAGACCTGCAGGAGTTCAAGGAACTGATCCTCTCCAAGCTTGCCAAGGCACAGGCCGACTATGACCTGCTTAAAGCCCAGATTGTGAACATAAATGACACAAACGACACATCTCCCACATTCAAAGCTCTTGAAGAGGGTGCATCGACTTTAAGCAAGGAAGAGGCCAGCCATCTTGCCGAAAGACAGCTGAAATTCATGAACAGCCTCAAGGCTGCCCTTGTGCGTATCGAAAATAAAACCTACGGCATAGACCGCATCACAGGTGAACTTATACCCAAGGAGCGCCTTCGCGCCGTCCCTCATGCGACTCTCGGAATAGAGCAGAAGCTCGGGACCAAAAAGAAGTGAGCGGAACAGAATGAACACCGACAGATCATCATCACATGCAACGAGCGGACGCAACAGTCTCGTGTGGCTTGCCGCAATTATCATAGCTGCCGTCCTGATCGCCGATCAGGCACTGAAAATCTGGGTAAAGACACATTTCTACCTCGGAGAAGAAGTCAAGATCTTCTCCTGGTTCAGACTGATGTTTGTCGAAAACAACGGCATGGCATTCGGAATGGAGATAGGCAGTAAACTTCTTCTGACGGTTTTGCGTATATGCCTGGTCATAGTCTTGCTGTGGTACATCAGGACTATCGGAAAAATCCATTGTGTGAAACGTGGATATATTGTCTGTCTGTCACTTATTGTCGCCGGAGCACTCGGCAACATCATTGACTGTGTCTTTTACGGAGAGATTTTCAATGACCCGTTCCCTCCAAAAGTCGCAGAGCTGTTCCCCGAAGGAGGCGGCTATGGCTCATGGCTTCACGGCAAAGTAGTCGACATGCTCTATTTTCCGCTTCTCAGTTTCGACTGGCCTACATGGGTACCAGTAGTAGGAGGAAATCATTTTATATTCTTCCAGCCGGTATTCAACCTCGCCGACTCAGCAATAACCGTTGGAGTACTCTCGTTGATTTTTTTCTACTCAAAAGAAATCGCATCTCCGTCGCAACTACGCAAATCGGCCAAAGAGAACGCCAACAAAACAGACCGATGAGAGCCACAGGGCTAACTATCGCAGCCGCATCGGTAATCCTCGCACTCGCAGGATGCCGAAAAACGCCTGACGGAATTATTCAGCCAGACCAGATGACCGACCTCCTCATCGACATGCACAAAGCCGAAGGTGTCGCCGACATGGACTACCGCGACTGGGGTAACGACAGCTCAAAGTTATTGTTGCGCGACGCGGTCTACGGCCGTTATAATGCCGATCAGGCCAAAGTGGATAGCTCTCTTGCCTACTACGGACGGCACATAGGAGAGTACATGGACATCTACAACGAGGTAATCACCCGGCTCGAGGAGGAAGTAGACCGCTCGGAAGCGATAGGAAACCAAAGCATACATCTGACAATTGTCGGAGACTCGGCCAATGCATGGCCGCTGTCGCGAAGGATTGTGCTAAACAGCATGTCGCCGGCCAAAGTGGTGGCGTTCTCTCTGAATCGCGATGACAACTGGGAAAATGGCGATCTGTACACCTGGAATGCCAAAATAATAAATGCCCGAAGCTCAATAAAATGGCATATCGGAGCTGAATATACCGACGGAGCACTTGAATGGAACTTTGTAGAATCCAATGAGGGGAACGACGCCGTATCACTATCGCTACAAACCGATTCGACAAAAAGTGTAGATCATGTATTCGGCTATGCAGTGACATCACCCATGGACGATGAGATAATCTATCTCGACAGCATCTCACTTATGAGGGAACGTTTGAATCCGCTCAGCTATCCCCGCCGCAACAGGCAGCAACGGGCAAGACCTTTATCCGAAGACTCTATCAGTAAAAAGCAATAAGCTGCCGATATTTCAGGCAAAAACGAAAAAAGATGCAGGCAAACCGATTTATCGGTTTGCCTGCATCTGTCATATATCACTACCGGTCAGTAGCGGAACTTTATAAGAACTCCTTTGTGGTCGGTAGGCCATGTACCTGCCGGAACAGAAAAAATGTCCATCGTTTCCTCCGGCACACGCTCGCTGCGCACGATTGAGCTTTGCGGGCCTACAACAATGGCTTCGCCCACAACCCATTCCGGTGAAGGAATGTAGTATATGAAATCAATGCGATCACGCTCGTCGGCATCTGGCGCCCATGTGAGTTTTTCAACCGGCTTGGACGGGTTATCGGACGGGAATGTGAATCCGGGGTGTGTGACAGGATCAGGATATTTCTCCCGATAAGCATCACGGAAACCTGCCTCATACAACAGGGACGAACATGTCCATGGCACTACCGCGCCATTGTGATCCCACAGTTCTGCGGTGCTCTCTCCCCAGTCGAGATGCGACGGCTCGTTGAAATCACCACCGAGCAGAATAAGGTCGGCCTGCTGTTTGCGGGCATCGTCGATAATAACGCGTATAGCCTCGTCACGAAGCGACAGGTCGTTGGCAGCCATAACGGAGTCGGTATCGGTCACCGGAGCGTCGATTTTCTTCCATGTGGTACCACTGTATCCGCGTGGCATATAGCACTCGTAGTGAGTATAGTCGAGGTGCGCAGTGTAGACCACGACTTTCTTTGCATCTACATCGAGTGTCGTGCGCATAGCGCCGTTATGCTCATCCCAGACGGTAGTCTGCCCTACAACCGGATATTTCGATATCAGCTGTACGTCACGATCGCCGCCTTGTGCATTATACACCTTGCCACGCGCACGCAATGAATCGAGCAATGCCGGGATATAGAACGCGTCCTCGCGGTTATGGGCCTCGCTGAACATCACAATATCCGGATCAACGCGGACGATCTCATCAACGACAGCCGAAAAGCCGTTTTCAACAGCCTTTGCCTCCATCCACACGTTAAGATGCATCACTGCCAGTTCCCGGTGTTTTTCCTCACGGGACGTGCACGAGGCACATCCCATAAGGATCAATATCAAATAAACTGCTATAGGTGTCTTCATAAATATCACTTGATGATCCACATCAGATCGTTCCAGTCATCATTGCCACCGTACTGACGTTGCAGCGCTTCCTCAAGATTGTCACGATTATAGTCATATTCGCGCTGCTCATAACGCCAGCGCATCGGCATCTTGTCGGGAACGGTATTCATGTTGGTCTCAGGATTGACCGGCAGAACCGGGTAGCCGGTACGGCGAAAATCATAGTAACATGTATAGGTATTGTGCATGAACAGATCGACATATTTCTGCGTCAGCACATCTCTGAGGTCACTCTCGAAAGTCGCAGCAGTGCAACCGAGCTGAAGGCTTGCCTGGGCAAGAAAAGATGTAATATAGGCATCGTCAGCTTCAACACCATGACGATAGGCGGCCGGCGTATAGGTCGAAGCAAACTCGATACTCGCCCTCATGCCTTTGTGGTAATAATCGTTGGCATCTCCATCGATCCAACCGCGCAGACAAGCTTCGGCAAGTACAAAGTTGAGTTCGGCATAGCCCATTTGTATTGTCGGCTGCCCCTTGTCGACTTCATAGAAACGGTTATTGATATTTGAAATATCACCATCGTTGTATAACTCAAGAATCTCGGTGTATAGCCGCGACGGATCCACTCCCATATATGCATCCATGTCATCGGCCGGAATGCCGGCGGCAACAGTTGACGGAGCAGGCTCGCAATAATAGAAAATACGATAATCGTTGTGGGCTTTCAGCACGTCGATAATAGTATTGGACACTCCTGCATAGGAGTTGAAACGCGACAGGTAGGTAGGATACTGCTGCGAAGAAAGCGATCCATAGATCAACATGAAGTTATCGTCATTTGACTCGAAAAGATCCTGCTTAGCCACAATATCAGCAAAACGTCCGGCGATATTCAGATCAGCCTCTCCAGCTTTCTTAGACATCGACAAAAGAACCCTAAGCTGAAGTGCCGACACAGCTTTCTTCCATTTGCCAAGATCACCCTTGTAACATATATCGCCGTCGAAATTGTGGTTGGCGACTGAAAACAACCGGTATGATTCGTCGAGATCATCGAGAATATGCAGCATCACGTCTTTCTGTGTGTCGTACTTCGGACGGATCACACCCTCCTCGCCTTTAAGCGCGTCGGAGTATGGAATATCGCCGAGTGACATCGACACATCATAGAGCCGGAACGCTTTTAGAAACATCGCAAGACCATGATATGCATCCTTGTCTATGTCGGCTGCAAGATCGACCATCTTGAACACAGTAGTTAGGTCATTGTAAGCGCCGAAACCAGTTGTATTGATCTGATTGTACTGCACACGCCGGCTATCTTCCGATCCTTCCTGCCAACTGATCTGCTTGGTTGTAAACATGTCGTAAAAATAACCTTTTGGATCTGATTTACCACCAATTGCCAGGGCTTTCCACAACTGTCCTGTCGCGAGCATAGCAGGAGTGGCAGTAGTCGTTGCATCAGGATTGGTATTGATATACTCGAAATCGCTGCAACCGTAACCGAGCCACGACAGCGAGGCCACAGCTACCGGAATTATATATTTTTTATTTATCTTTTTCATGCAAAAGGCTGTTTAGAAGTTCAGTTTGATATTGAAACCAATCAGACGGTTTGAAGGAGAGTTGATATTTTCAGAATCGACATCGGGGTCGGAGAACCGGAAACCTTTGGACCAGAGGAGAAGATTCTGACCAACAAGAGCGGCCTCGGCTCCCTTGAGCGCTCCTGTACAGTACTTTTTGGGAAGACGGTAGGATATGGAAAGCTCACGGAGTTTAAAGAACGTCTTGCTCTTGAGGAAATGTGACTTTGAAGAACTGTCGCCATAGGAACGGCAGAAAGACTCATAGGAAACAGCCACATCATTTGGAGCGAACACACGGGTATCCTCAAGGATCTTTCCGTCGGAATCATATTTAACACTACCGGAAACGATCTTTACACCCTCGGCTATATATCCCTTATGGTTGCCGTTGACAACCTCGTCATAACGCCAAGCATTGTCAGAGTCGATGTGAACGCCCGAATGCCACATACGTGCGCTCATATAATCGAACATATAACCGCCGACACGTCCGTCAAAGGAAAAATTAAGTGTGAAATCCTTATAGCTTATGGTGTTTGACCAACCCCAGATCCAATCGGGATTGTAGGTTCCGGCATATTGCGGATATGCGCTGGAGCGAGGCATACCATTGTATAGAATCAGCTCTCCATCGGGGGTGCGCTCCCAGTCATACATTTCGAGCCAATGCCATGTCTTGCCCGGTGCAACCCATGGCTTCTGGGTCGAATATTTCCCGTCGACCTTATGATAATAGTAGCGATCGGCCGCCCAGTTGAATGCAGAGTTCCAATTTAAATCCTTAGTCTGGATAATATCGCCGCTTATGGTGAATTCCCATCCCCTGCTGAGCTGCTGTTCTCCATAGTTTATAAGGGTGCTGGAGAAGCCGCTGGCATAGCTCATGCTTGCCTGACGATGCAAATCGTACATAACCTTATGGTAGTAGGCAAGGTCAAATCTAAGCCGGTTTTTAAACAGGAAGATCTCTGTGCCGAGTTCATAGGAACGGGATGACTGTGGACGAAGCGACACATCGCGAATAGAAGTCGGATAGAAAGCCGCGGTCGAGTTCCCCCAATAGTTGCGTGAGATACTATAAGTTGAGTTGATGTCGTAAACACCGGTCGCAAACTTGGTCTGTGTCCATGAACCTCGGAGCTTCCAGAAATTGATCAGCTCCGGCAGCTTGAAAAGTTCAGTAATCACAAGGCTGCCGGAAACCGACGGATAGAAGTAAGAACGCTCCGCCTTTGACAAAGTCGAAGTCCAGTCGTTACGTCCGGTCACCTCAAGGAATACTGTGCTCCTCCATGAAACTCCGAATTTACCATAGATACTATTTACTCTCTCCTTGGTTACCGATGATGAGACATTTGCAGGATCCACCGATGCATTCAGCGAGAAATATCCCGGCATACTTAGTCCGTTGTTGGTTGATGCGCCAAGATAATTATTCTCACGATAATAGAGCGAACCTCCGATAAATCCGTCGACATTAAAGTCACCGAACCGCTTGTCGGCAATAAGCATAGCGTCATCGGTAGTGCTGAAGCCTGAATAATTGGATATGCTGAAACCGCCTTTTTTATTACTGGTAGTGCCTATCGGAGTCTTGCTCTTATAACGATTGCTGAAAGCATCACCACCTATACGCACTTTCATTTTCAACCAGTCAGTAAGGTCAAGAGTCATATCTATGCTTCCGTTTGTAAGGTCCTGATGACGTTGATTGGTCTTCTCATAGGCAAGGAAATAGGGGTTGTCATACCACCACTGGTCCATCCAGTTCTGCTCCTGCTGCTCTTTGCCGGCTCTCCAGTAATTGCGGTAGTCGCGTAGATCATACTCTGTTCCGCTCCACAACAGGAGGTTGTACATGTAGCCACCCTGGCCATAGCCCGCTCCATTGTTGTTTGAATACAAATGTTTGTTGTAAGCGAGACTTGCATTTAGATGAAATTTCTTATAATCCATCGTGCCGCTTACGGAAAACGACAATCGCTGCTGACTTGCGTTTGGATACTGCCCCTTGTTATAGATATGGTTCAACGAAGAGCGTATGCTGCCATACTGGCCTTTTTGTGCGACACTGATATTGTTATTGGTCACAAACGATGGTTCAAGAAAATTTTTAAAATTATCCTTGCCTTTAGAAACCAATGGCATTTCCTCCCACTCATAAGTGTATGGATTGTACTGGTTTGCTGTACGCCCTATGTCAAGCTTGTCACCCCATACATAGTCACCGGTACCGTATTTGCCAGCTCCGCCTGAGCTGTAACCATGCTGTATTTCCGGCAATTTAAGGAATCCGGCCTGAAACATTGTGCTTGAGTTTACAGAAATGTCGAGCCCTTCTTTTGAAGCTTTCTTGGTCGTGATCATTATCGCGCCATCGCCACCACGCGATCCATACAGAGCCGAAGCTGTCGCACCTTTCAGGACACTGATCGATTCGATATCATCGGCCGGAATGTCGTTGATACCGATATTGTAATGCGGTATGCCATCGACTACGAGAAGCGGCGTGCTGCCACGTAATGAAAGCGATGGCGAAGCTGCAAACTCCGTACTGTTTTTCACGCTAAGACCGGCGATCTTGCCTGTGAGAGATGTAGCGACATTGGAGCCTTTGGCAACTGTCAGCTTATCATTTTTGATTTCCTGCACAGAATATCCGAGAGCTTTCTGATCACGTTTCAGACCAAGAGCAGTCACAACTACTTCATCCATAAGCTGCGAGGTCTCCTGCAAAGTAATAGTATAGGATTTCTTTGATGTGACAGGCACTTTTTCAGTCACATAACCGACGTAAGACACCTGTAGGGTATCGCCAATAGCCGCGTCAAGAGTGAAATTGCCGTCGACATTAGTACTGGTACCATTTCCAGTGCCCTTAATAATAACGCTTGCTCCAATAACAGGATCTCCAAGAGGATCCAATACCGTGCCGTGAATTTTGAGTTTATCGGTAGCCTTGGCATTAATCGCCAGGCAGAAAACAAATGACAACAATAAAGCCAGATGCTTTCGTAATTTCATGGTTATAAACATAAAATTTGGGTTATGTGATATATTGAATTGGTATCATCCCCATTTTGCACACAAGCATCAAGGGATATTTGCAAATATATACATATTTTATAGTACCCCCCCCCTATATGTTAATATATATTAATACAACCCGTAAAATCTAAAAAATTTAACAGATCTACAATCACACACGATAAAAAACGACGGGTGCGCTACCTCAAAAAGCAGCGCACCCGTTGTCCTTTATCTATAATATAGATTATTCTTCGTATTTCTTGAGAATGACGGTGGCATTATGTCCGCCAAATCCGAATGAATTGCTTAAGGCAGCACGTACAGGACGCTTCTGGGCTTTATTGAATGTAAAGTTGATCGAATAGTCGATTTCTTCGTCCTGATCATCCTCCTCATGGTTGATAGTAGGAGGAACGATATCGTTTTCAATAGCCTTGATGCTCATCATGGCCTCAAGAGCGCCGGTAGCGCCAAGCAAATGGCCGGTCATCGACTTGGTAGAGCTTATGTTGAGATCATATACGTGATCACCGAACACTTCCTTGATAGCTTTTATCTCGGAAACGTCGCCAACTGGAGTCGATGTGCCGTGAACATTGATATAGTCAATATCTTCGGGCTTCATGCCTGCATCATCGAGTGCGTTGCGCATTGCAAGCACCGCACCGAGACCTTCAGGATGAGTGGCCGTGAGATGATAGGCATCGGCCGACAGGCCACCGCCTGCAACCTCTGCATAGATTTTCGCGCCACGGGCCTTTGCATGCTCAAGCTCTTCAAGCACGAGCACAACCGAGCCTTCACCCATAACGAAACCGTCACGGCTCTTGCTGAAAGGACGTGAAGCAGTCTCAGGACTGTCGTTGCGTGTCGAAAGCGCGTGCATGGCATTGAAACCGCCGACACCCGCAGGATAGATAGCAGCCTCGGCTCCACCGGTGACAACAGCATCGGCCTTGCCAAGACGAATGAGGTCAAATGCGCTTATAATGGCATTATTGGAAGATGCACAGGCTGATACAGTACCATAATTTGGTCCGTGATAGCCATACTGCATTGAAATGTGCCCGGATGCGATATCGGCAATCATCTTGGGGATAAAGAACGGATTATATTTAGGACCGTTCTCTGCATTAAGCGCGTAGTATCCGGCTTCCTCCTCAAAAGTGTGAAGACCACCGATACCGGCAGCAACAATAACTCCTACACGATCTTTATTGAGGTTTGCGTCGTCCTCGATCCCGGAGTCTTTCACGGCCTGCTCAGCAGCAACAAGAGCATACTGGGCGTATAGATCGAGAGTGCGCGCCTTCTTACGGTCAAAATGAACGGAAGGGTCAAAGTTCTTTACCTCACAGGCAAACTGTGTCTTGAACTTAGAAGCGTCAAAGTGGGTTATAGGTCCACAACCGCTGACACCTGCCACAGCATTCTGCCATGTGGTCTCAACGTCGTTGCCAATCGGAGTGACAGCTCCCATGCCAGTCACGACAACTCTTTTTAGATCCATTACAGTCGATGGTAATTAGAGGAAATTAATATTGTTGACCCCGCAGATCAGCCAACTGCCTTTCGCTATAACAGAGACTATAGCGGGGAGAGTTTACAGGAAACAAAAGAACCGCCGGGTTAACATAAATCTCCCCGGCGGACTTGTGTTTGGTCGGGATTATGCGTTGTGAGCTTCGATATAGCTGATAGCGTCACCAACGGTCTGAATCTTCTGAGCCTCGTCGTCGGGGATAGTGATATTGAACTCTTTTTCAAGTTCCATGATGAGCTCTACAGTGTCAAGGCTGTCGGCACCGAGGTCGGTGGTGAATACAGCGCCTTCTGTAACCTGATTCTCGTCAACGCCGAGCTTGTCGACGATGAGGGCCTTCACGCGAGGTGCAATTTCTGACATAATTTTTTTAATTTTTTTGTTTTTGATTGTCCTATTTTCGCGGTGCAAAGTTAAGCATTTTTTTAATATCCAAAAACCTAAGGGTCCAAAAATGCTAAATTTTGCCCTATAATTTGAATTTTGAACAATAGATACGCATCATCAAGGCAACGGACATCGGGATGCCGGAGTCCAGTATGGATATGTGATATTATGCAGAAACAAAGGCTCAGGAGGCATTGACGTCCCTGCGGCACAACGGTCGAGACGCGACGCTATATCAAGCACTGCCGCCGGGGTAATCTTATGGCGGCCGACGTCGGCAAGCGTGCCCATTACAGCCCGCACCATATTCCGGAGGAAACGGTCGGCCTGAATCTCAAAATAATATCGCGCTCCGGTCTCGTCACCTGAAACACGCACGACACGGGCATCGTCAAGACGACAGATGTTGGTGCGCGCATCGGAATGCAGCTTGGCAAAAGAGGTGAAGTCGGAAATGCCGGTAAGTAAAGCCGCCGCCTCATTCATGGCATCGACATCGAGGTTTCCAGGAGCACGCCAGCTGAGCGGCTCAAGAAAAGGAGAGCGGCTTGTATGGAAATAATAGCGATAGGTGCGCGACGTAGCGTCGAAACGTGCATGGGCGTCGTCGCCGACTTGTGTCAGACCGGCCACAGATATAGCCTGCGGATCGGCTATACCGTTGAGTGATGCCATGAATCGGTCCTTATCGGATATGTCTCCGTCGGTGTCGAAATGAGCCACCATCATCGATGCATTGACACCGGCATCAGTGCGTCCGGCTCCGGTGAGCGGAGTGGGACAACGCAGAAGTTTGCCAAGAGCATCCTCCAGGACACCCTGCACAGTACGCACTCCACCCGGCTGCACCTGCCAGCCGCTGAATCCCGCTCCCCTATAGGCCAACTGCAAAAACCACCGCATGGTCTTCAGAGATCAGTCGCGCTCAAGATAGGTATAACCATAGAGTCCTGAACGATAGTTGCTCAGAAACTCGCGTCCCTCTTTGGGAGATATCGTTCCGGCTTTCATACACGCAGTAACCCATGTCTCGACATTGCGCACAAGCTTCTTGGGATTAAACTGCACATAGTCGAGAACTTCGGCCACAGTCTCGCCATCGATGACCTGATCGATCTCGTAGCGGTCTTTATAGACACTGATATGCACGGCATTGGTGTCACCGAAAAGGTTGTGCATGTCACCGAGAATCTCTTGATAGGCACCGACAAGGAAAACACCGAGATAATAATGCTCTCCATTGCGCAACGGATGAACAGGCACCGAATTGGCCGTCCCACCTGACGCTGAGATAAAATTAGATATCTTGCCATCACTGTCGCACGTTATGTCCTGTATAGTAGCCGTGCGTGCAGGTTTCTCATCAAGACGCTGTATAGGTATTATGGGGAATATCTGGTCGATAGCCCACGAATCAGGCAATGACTGAAAGAGTGAGAAATTGCAGAAATACTTATCGGGTAGCATCTTGGCAATTTTGCGCAACTCCTCGGGCGGATGCTTCATCGACTGGGCGATCTCCCCTACCTCACGGGCAATGGACCAGAAAAGTTTTTCCATGATCGCACGTGTGCGCAGGTCAAGAAGTCCCAGGCTGAACAAGTCGAGAGCTTCTTCACGTATCTGAAGGGCATCGTGCCAGCTTTCAAAAATACGTGGCTGGTCAAGCTTGTCCCATATCTGGTAAAGCTCCCTGACAAGTTCATGCTCGTCGGCACCGACTTCGTCGGATTCCTTCCAGAACGGCAGGGATGTTGTCTCCAGCACATCGAAAATAAGTACCGAATGATGCGCTGTGAGCGAACGTCCGCTCTCGGTGACTATATCGGGCATCTCAAGCCCGTTTTTTTCACAGACGTCGACAAGCGCGGAAATCGCGTCGTTGGCATATTCCTGAATAGAGTAGTTCATGGAGCTTTCGCTCGACGAGCTGCGTGTGCCGTCGTAATCCACTCCAAGACCACCACCTATATCGACAAAGTTTATATTGAATCCCATCTTCGAAAGCTGCACATAGAACTGTGTGGCTTCGCGAAGAGCATTCTTGATACGCCGTATTTTTGTAATCTGGCTACCGATATGGAAATGAATAAGTTTCAGACATGGCATCATTTCTCTCTTCTCCAGAAAATCAAGAGCCTCAAGAAGTTCAGAACTATTCAGACCGAACTTCGACTGATCGCCTCCCGACTCTTCCCACTTGCCAGAACCTGAGGAAGACAGCTTGATGCGTATACCCACATTGGGTACAATCTTCAACCTCTTGGCTATATCGGCGATAAGACGCAGTTCATTGAGCTTCTCGACGACAAGATAGATACGACGTCCCATTTTCTGGGCAAGAAGGGCAAGCTCAATATAATTCTCATCTTTGTAACCGTTGCAGATAATCAATGCATCGTCGACAATATTTGTCGCAAGCACAGCATGAAGCTCAGGCTTTGATCCGGCCTCAAGTCCGATATTGAATTTTTTGCCATGGCTCACAATCTCCTCTACCACCTGCCTCATCTGATTGACTTTTATGGGATAGATGATATAGTTCTGCCCTTTATAGCCATATTCGACCGATGCCTGCTTGAAACAGGATGAGATTTTCTGAACCCGGTTGTTGAGGATGTCGGGGAATCGCAGAAGCACAGGAGCCGTGATGTCGCGCACCTGCAGCTCATCCATAACTTCTTTGAGATCAACCGACGCACAACCATCCTTAGGTGTGACAATGACGTGCCCTTTCTCGTTAATGGAGAAATAGTTGCGTCCCCAACCAGCGATGTTGTACAGCTCCATGCTGTCTTCAACTTTCCATTTTCTCATCGTTTCAGCTACGAAATTTATTGAGTTTCAATATTTCTAATTATTCTTATCAGTTCCAGACGACTTGCTGTCTTTTCAATTACTTCTATAACAAAACCATCCGGTATTTCGATGCGGCTACCGACATCGGGGATCGATCCGGTGAGATACAGCACATAGCCAGCTATCGTCTGGTACTCATCGCTCTCAGCCAATCCAAGATGATATGTGTCGTTGATTGATCCGATCTCCACTCGACCGGAGAACTCCCACGTCATGTCATCGATCTGCCGTGAGATAAGCTCGGCTGTATCATGCTCATCCTGAATATCGCCGAAAATTTCTTCAACAAGATCCTCAAGTGTGACCATACCCGCAGTACCGCCAAACTCGTCTACAACAATCGCCACCGATCTTTTTTCGGCAAGCAAACGCCGCATCATTTTTTTTGACAACAGAGTCTCAGGAGCGAAAAGCACCGGCTTTATACGTTCTTTCCAGTCGCTATCGGATGCCGTAAACATCTCGCTCACATGTATATATCCGACAATATTGTCTATATCTCCGCGATAAATTATAGCTTTGGATCGACCCGTAGAAGTGAACAGTTCTTCAAGCTCGATAACGTCAGCAGTATCTATGTCAACACCCTTTATTTCATTGCGAGGCCTCATGCAGTCACGCAGATGGTTTGAAGAAAAGTCAAGAGCATTGTGAAAAATCTTGACTTCGTTTTCAACCTCCTCAGCTTCCGGATCGTCTATCGTACGTTCAAGATACTGATTGAGGTCCCCCACACTGAGCAACCCCACACGGCTTCTCTCTCCTTTTATGCCGAAAAGCGACATAAGTCCCCGTGAAAGCATTGTAGTGAGAAGCGACACCGGAAACAAAACGATATAGAACAGATACAGCGGCAATGCAAGCACCTTGAGAGAGCTATTGGGGTTGATGCGAAAAATAATCTTCGGGAAGAACTCTCCGGCAAGCAAAATGACTCCTGTAGAGATAAGTGTCGATAAAAACAGCAACATAGCCTCGCTCTGAACCCATGTTCTGAGCCACGGATCAAGCAAAGCCGATGCTCCCATACCATAGATGACGAGCATGATGTTGTTGCCAACAAGGATAGTAGTGATGAAAAACGACGAACGGCTATAAAACAAATTAAGTATATGGCTCAACAGGCCGCCTCGCTTGGCATCAAGCTCGGCACGCACCCGCTCGCTCGTAACATAGGCGATCTCACTGCCCGAAAAGAGAGCAGAGCAAATAAGTGATACTATCGCTATGACAATCCAGTTCATGACTCTCTTTTATTTTGTTTACGTGAACGCTGGGAAGCTCCGGCATCAACAGCAACGGTATCATGGAGCACTGTATCGGACGGAAGCGCAGACGATGTCGCCTGAACCGCTGAATCCCTGCGCACAGGCATAGGCAATATACCCTGAACCTCACGTATGACGTATTCTGTCATCTGCTCATTTGATTCAAATCCGACCCCTTCGATAGTCCGGTCGATGCGCTCGATGTGTATGAATGAATCGGAATATACTTTTCCTTTCTGCTGATCCCAGAAAATCTGTTCGGTTACAAAGCGGTCTCCCTCCACATTGCGCATACGCACATTCCCGTCAAAGCGCCACAAGCGCTTTGCGTTGAAAAACTTGGCTGAATCAGATCGGAATGTAGCCTCCTCGGCTTTGTCATTGTCATAGCGCACCATGTCAAGCCCCTCCGGAAAATCCCAATGTGGTTCCTGGGCCTCATCAAACATAAGCCATAACGGAGCTGTGATATGATATCGTGTGAATCCGGAATCGGAAATCAGAGTAGAGACACTGACAGTGCGCATTGTCGGTAAGTTGCTCCGATCCACTTTAGAGACCGTGTTGATTTTTTCTTGCGAGCAAGCGGCAAGCAAACCAACAACAGCCAACGCCACGACCGGAAGCAGATGCACTGCTCCCAGCCGACCTCTACGCTCCGATTTCGCCGGAAGGGGGTCGTTGTCGGAAATAGGTATCATCGAAGCTTGTTCTGCCAGAACCAAAGTTCGTTGAAATTAACTCCAAGAGTCACAAAAATATAATCTTCCTTGACAAGGGTCTGAGGCCGGGCCGCCCTGTGCTTGTATTCAAACCCTATATTGATATAAGTCTTTCCTCCAGGCGCGGGTAAGCCAAAGCCGGCATGAATGCCGTATTCCCTGACCGTATTGCCCATCACGGTCCAGTAGTCGCGTGTAGCCGAGAAGCCGGCACGATACTGCACCCTTGACATGTAACCGCCTCTGGAATTGTGCATATACTGAAAGCCTACAGCGCCCTTATACCGGTCAACAAACCGTGTATTGCCGATCTCATCGAAAGACTGAAACTTAGCCTTGCTCCATGGCTGATAGGTGGCATCTACCTCAACCATCAGACGGTCATCCCACTGCCAGTTGAGTCCCGCCCCCCATGTGTCGGGTAGCGAATAGAGTCCGCGCAGCTTATTATAGCCTATAGTATCCGGATCAATTTCATTTTCCGATGCGTCGTAATACACGCCGTAAGTCTCTCCCTTCAGGCTGTTGCCCGGGGTATATGTGACACCTGCCGTGATACGGTTATGCTTGTTTATCTGATAGGAATATTGCAATCCCAGCTGCACCCTGAAGTCACGGATATGCATGTAGCGTTCAAACAAGGCAGTAGAACCGGTATTAGTGTATGCATAATTGTCGTGCAGTATGGTACCGAAAAGATATTGCAGATTGACACCTGCAGTCAGCCCTTTTACCGGACGTGCGGCAAGACCGAGATAAAGCTCACTTATGCCGCCGCTGCCTTCACGCGACTGCAGGCCGTTGGCTATCTTGTCGCCAAACGAATAACCCACCGAAGAGAAAGGAAGCAAACCGACGCTACCGCCACCCCATCGTGTTATGGGGAACTGCATTGTTATGTAGTTGAGTCCGCCTCCAAATTTATGTCCTTTCTGGGTTCCATCGGTTGTAGACAGGTTGTTTACATCGACTCCCATATCAAAAAGGAACGTGAGCGAGTCTATCGCAGCATAGCTTGCAGGGTTCATTACGTTGATCTGTCGTCCGGAGTTCATTGCATAGCCAACTCCGCCCATAGCCCGTTGTGTCGAGGTAGCGTTGTCACCGAGTGTGCCATAACCGTAACGGGAATATGGAGTATCGGCAAGCTGGGCTGACACCATTGCAGGTGCAATGAGAGCCGTAAGTATAATCGCAAGCTTTCTAAGGCGTTTCATCTATATCTATATATCGTTGTAATAATCAATTGTTTTGAAGAAATGTGAGAAGATGCCGCAATCCCAGCGTCACAAGATGTGGCTGATGATCCACCTCAAACTCAAGCAACTTTGCGATACGTCTGGCAGAACCTCCGGTTATGACTGTGATTGAGTCCTCAGGCATAATCGAATGATAGAACCCAAGCTCGGCTGCTATACCCCTTATCGCCCCCGACCTCAAAGCAGTGTCGGTATCATAACCCCATGTAGGCAAAGGCCCGTCAAGCTCCACTTTAGGCAATCTGGCCGTAAACGCATTCAAGGACTTCAGTCTCAACGACATTCCAGGCGCGATATTTCCTCCCATAAAGATTCCGTCAGCGCTAAGCCGGTCATAAGTTATGGCAGTGCCGAGATCCACTACAAGCAATTCCGCTCCTTTATGCAGACTCCACGCACCTATACTACCTGCTATACGGTCGACTCCGAGCGTTTGCCCGGAGACATATCCGATCTTTATCGGAAGTGGTGTGTCGTGATCCAGAATTCTCAATGACACGCCGGCATCGGCCAGAACCTCTGACACAGCCGATCCATCGTCGGTAACCGAACAATATATAGCGTCGTCGATAACATGCCTCGCCGCAAGTGCGCGAAGCTGGCGGCGTATACAAGCAGGAGGCATGACAACGGTCTCTATAAGATCATCATCATCCCACACGTCGGCTTTCAACGCACTGTTGCCTCGGTCGAGTGTCAGCAGACAGCCCATTTATTTCTACACATTTGAGCGCAAATTTAGTCATTTATCCGATAATGCAATGCCTTATAAAGCAAAATAGCTTCAAAATAGCAGCGGGCACGCCCGAGGGCTGCCCGCATATATCAGTTAATGACCTGTAATCAAATACACTTAGAAAAATCCACATTACGCATATCGCCTGTCTCAACGAACGCAGTGTGAAATGCCATAGCCGCCTGAAGCGCGTGAGGAGTCTGCCCGATACCATTGGCAATCTTAAGATAATCACGAAGATGCTCACGGAACATCGGATGAGCGCAATTCTCGATAATGAGATGCGCACGCTGCAGCGGATCCTTGCCACGAAGATCGGCTACTCCCTGATCGGTGATAATTATGTCGACAGAGTGCTCAGAATGGTCGGCATGAGCAACCATAGGAACAATATTGCTGATCAAACCTCCCTTAGTCACCGACGGGCATGAGAAGATCGAGATATAGGCATTACGGGCAAAGTCTCCGGAACCGCCGATACCGTTCATCATCTTTGTGCCGAGAACATGAGACGAATTGACAGCACCGAATATATCTGCCTCAAGAGCAGTGTTCATTGCGATCACACCAAGACGGCGGATAACTTCCGGACTGTTTGAGATTTCAGCCGGACGCATAAGAATCTTGTCATGGAAGAAATCAAGATCCTTAAATAGTTTTTCCTCTGTAGCATCGCTGAATGTCATCGAACATGTTGATGCAAATGTACATTTGCCTTTTTTCATAAGCTCAAGCACCGCATCCTGAATAACCTCGGTATACATCATGAACTGAGGTATCTCGGGGCTTTCTCCAAGATCGTAGAGCACCGCATTGGCAACATTGCCCACACCAGACTGAAGCGGAAGGAACGATTTGGGAATGCGTCCTTTGCGGTATTCACTCAAAAGGAAACCTACTACATTAGCACCAATCTGTTTGCTCACCTCATCCACCTCCGTAAAAGGCTTGACTCCGTCGAGACTATAAGTCTCAACCACGCCTACCACCTTTTTGGGATCAACCTTCAGAACCGGCGATCCAATACGGTCTTTAGGGGTATAAACGGGTATTTCACGACGTGCGGGAGGATCAAGAGGCTTATATACATCGTGCATACCATAGATGCTTTGCGGAAGCTCCGTGTTATGCTCTATAAGAATCTTGTCGGCAAGCTCGACATAAGTCGGACCGTTGCCGAGACCGGTGCCAAGAATAATATTTCCCTCATCATCGATATCGGCAGCCTCGATTATGGCATAGTCGAAATGTCCATAAAATCCATAACGGGCCTCCTGAGCCATCTCACTGAGGTGACGGTCGAAATAATGGGCATCATGAGCGTTGATGCGCTTACGCAAGTCAGGTGTATTCTGATAGGGAGCACGCATGTTTATCGCATTGTTTCGCGACAAAATGCCGTCGACATGATCGGAAGTCGATGCACCTGAAAAAAGGTTGATCCTGAACGGACGCCCCTCTGCATGTTCTTTTTCAGCCTTATGGGCTATAGCCTCAGGAATAAATTTAGGAGTACCCGGAGCAGTAAAACCAGAAAGGCCTATGGTATCGCCATTTTTGATAAGAGCAGCAGCCTCGTCGGCAGTCAGTTTTGCGTAAGCCATGATTTTATTCTATAATTCTTTGAGCACAGGAACACTGCCGAAAGCTGACATCCGAGCAGTTGTCCAATTACACACATTTTTATATTTTTGTGCAAAAGTATGTATTAACTCCGTGTTTTGCAATATCCGAAGTATTTTTGCAACGTTATTTACCAAACATGGAGAAATGTTGACCATTGCCAGGATGGAAAGAGAAAAAAAACTATATATAGAAACCTACGGCTGCCAGATGAATGTGGCCGACTCAGAGGTTGTAGCCGCAGTAATGGAGATGTCGGGCTATAACATGACTGAAAAAGAAGATGAAGCGGATGCAATACTTCTGAACACATGCTCCATACGAGACAATGCCGAACAGAAAGTGCTGTCACGTCTGGCCTACTTCAATTCACTGCGACGCAAACGAGTCAACCGTGGCCTGATACTTGGCGTAGTCGGATGCATGGCAGAGCGCGTCAGAGAGGAACTTATAGAGAATCACGGAGTAGATCTTGTCGCCGGCCCTGACTCCTATCTTGATCTCCCCTCTCTTTTTGCCGCTGCCGAATCAGGCGAAAAAGCTATCAATGTAGAACTTTCGACTACCGAGACATACCGCGATATCACACCATCGCGCATCACCGGCAACCGTGTAAGCGGTTTTGTATCGATAATGCGCGGATGCAACAATTTCTGCACCTACTGCATAGTGCCCTATACCCGAGGCCGTGAGCGCTCACGTGCGGTCGACAGCATTCTGCACGAGGTAAACGATCTGCGCAACCGCGGATTCAAAGAGGTGACTCTGCTCGGACAGAATGTAAACAGCTACAGGTTTGTCGACGGAGACAACATCACCGATTTCGCAGGACTGCTCTCGACTGTGGCAGAAAACGCCCCTGATATGCGCATACGCTTCACAACATCGCATCCAAAGGATATGACCGATGACATACTCATGGCTGTCGCGTCTCATGAAAACATAGCACGTCATATCCATCTGCCGGTACAGAGCGGATCCAACAGCGTACTAAAAGCGATGAACCGCCGATACACACGAGAATGGTATCTTGACCGCGTGGCATCAATACGTCGCATCCTCCCCGACTGTGCTGTTACAACAGATCTGTTTACCGGATTCCATAACGAGAGCGAGGATGACTTCCAGTTGACACTGTCGCTGATGGAAGAGGTCATGTTTGATGCTGCATTCATGTTTAAGTACAGCGAACGACCCGGCACTGTGGCCTCACGCACTCTGCCCGACAACATCCCGGAAGAAGTAAAAATAGACCGACTGAACCGCATGATCGAACTTCAGAACCGATTGTCATCGATCTCCAACAATGCAGAAATAGGCAAAACCCGCCGTGTGCTGGTGGAGGGTGTATCGAAAAGGAACATCAAGGAATGGATCGGCCGCACCTCACAAAACAAGTCGGTGATATTTCCCAAAGGAGACTTCAAGGTGGGTGACTTTGTGGATGTGACTATAACAGACGCTACCTCAGCAACGCTTTTTGCAAAATGATTGACTATGTAAAAGGACAGATCGAGGAACTCACCCCGACATACGCAGTAATTGACTGTTCGGGTATCGGGTACAGATGCGAGATCTCACTTCCCTCATTTACCGCCATCGAGGGAAAAGCGACAGTAAAACTACTCATACATGAGGCGATCCGCGAAGATGCATGGACATTATACGGGTTTGTCGACGAGCGCGAACGCAACCTGTTCAGGCTACTCATAGGAGTTTCCGGTGTAGGAGCCGGCACTGCGCGAATGATACTTTCCGCACTATCGGCACCAGAGCTTGAAGCAGCAATAATGAACGGTGACCACCTGAAACTGAAAGCAGTGAAAGGAATCGGAGCCAAAACCGCACAACGCATAATCGTCGACCTGAAAGACAAGGTAAAACCCGGCAACGACAACGGCACATCAATTCTGCCACCAAGCGGCAACATGACGGCTACTCCTGCTTTCGACGAATCTCTGGCCGCTCTTGTAATGCTTGGATTCCAACGAAATCAAGCCGAAAAGGTGCTCAAAAAACTTTACAGCGCCGACCCGTCACTGAAAGTCGAAAACGCAATCAAACAGGCACTGGCACTTCTTTAAACGAAGTGCCAGTTTTTTTATGTATTTTTACAAGGTCTATAAACCATCTCAAATCATATAACCATGACACAAAACACAATCACTCTGGCAGTGGGAGCGATTATGGCTGCCATGTGTATCGGCTGTTCGGGCGAGCATACGGCAAAAACAAATCTACCGAACAATTATGTTGATATCAAATCATTTAAAGACCTTAGCGAGTATTTCAAATACAGCCCTGAGCGTCCGACCGTTATATCGGGACACCGAGGCGGCATGGTAACCGGATATCCTGAAAACAGCATCGAATCTTTTGAAAAGACATTGTCGCTCATGCCTTCGTTCTTTGAGATCGACCCACGCCTGACAGCCGACTCGGTGATCGTGCTGATGCATGATGCGAAACTCGACCGCACCACCACCGGAAAAGGAAAAGTCGGCGACTACACCTATGAGGAACTACAGCAGTTTAACCTTGTTGACCGCGAAGGAAATGTGACTCCATATAAAATACCTACACTTGAGGAATGCATAAGATGGAGCCAGGGAAAGTGTGTCCTGAACTTAGACATCAAGGATGTACCCACCAAGTTTATGACCGAATTTATGAAACGGCAGAATGTTTCCAATGTTATCTACACGGTGTGGCGACCCGACCAGGTTCTGGAGTATCTTGCCGAGGATCCGAACGCAACATTTTCAATATGGTGCCGCCAGCCTGCCGAACTGGATGCTTACGATGCCGCCAACATTCCTTGGGAGCGCGTAATGGTCGGCTATGTAGGCGCATCTATGGAAGAAGCAAAAGAGAGACTTTACCGAGGTCTGCACGACCGTGGTGTTATGTGCATGATCTCGGTAGCGCCAACTCACGATATATGTCTGAACAACGACTGCAAGATCGAAGGATATTCTACTGAATTCGCAACATTCATGCGCCCCGACATTGTAGAGACCGATTATCCGTATCTTTTCATGCAACTCGATAAGGAAACCGCTCCTATCGAACTTAAAAAATAAGTCAGGACATGATCACTCTTGAAGAGGTGCTCTACCAGGCATCTGACACAAAAATGCTACGCATAGGCGAAGGCATTATAAACGAAGCGGCAGAACTATTCGCTTCAATGTTTCCCGATAAACGACCTGTTGTAATTGCCGACGCGACTACATGGGGAGTCGCAGGTGAAACCATACATAACCTGTTTTCAAAAGCCGGACTCAATCCTGAAATTCCACACATTTTTTCCGATAAAGAATTTCATGCCGAATGGAAATACATAGAGACTCTTGATAATTTATTAGCCAATACCGATGCTATAGGTGTCGCTGTCGGCTCAGGTACTATCAACGATCTTACCAAACTCAGTTCGCACCGATGCGGGAAACGATACATGACCGTGGCTACAGCCGCCTCAATGGACGGATACACAGCTTACGGCGCATCTATCACCCGTGACGGAGCCAAACAGACATTCAGCTGTCCGGCACCACTCGCATTGCTTGCCGACATCGACATCATAGCAACCGCACCGGCTGAAATGACAGCCAGCGGCTATGCCGATCTGTTTGCAAAAGTTCCGGCCGGAGCCGATTGGATCATATCGGACGCTCTTGGCATCGAGCCAATTGACAATTTCTCTTTCAGTATTGTGCAGGACGGCCTGAAACTGGCATTAAGTGAGCCGGCAGAGGCAAGAGCCGGAAACAAGAATTGCATCAAACGGCTTATCGAAGGACTGGTACTGAGCGGATTTGCCATGCAGACCCACAAGTCGAGCCGCCCGGCATCAGGTGCCGATCACCAGTTTTCGCACCTATGGAACATGGAAAATCACGTCATGGCTGACGGCCATGTCCCCTCCCACGGTTTTCAGGTCAGCATAGGCATGCTTATGTCGACTGCTCTTTACCAACAGCTGCTTAATGAAGACATAGCGGCGCTTGATGTAGAGAAATGTGTGACAGCATGGCCGACACTTACCGAAGCTCAAAGCAAAGCGCGAGAAATGTTTAAAGACTCTGACTTTCCCACTATAGGCGAAACTGAGATTACGGCCAAATACATCGATCACAATGCTCTGCGGATGCAACTGAATTTACTTAAAGAAAACTGGACAGATATACGCCACCGCCTGGCCACACAGATTATACCTTACGAAGAGGCCAAAGCCAGGCTTGCCGAAGTCGGAGCTCCTACCGAACCGGAACAGATAGGTATAAGCCGCGAGCGGCTTCGCAACAGTTTTCTGCGTGCACAACACATACGCCGACGGTTCACTATACTTGACATTGCAGTGCGCACATGCCTTCTCGACAAATGGCTTGACGGCATATTTGCCTGAGTCAAGGCAATATTATACGAAAGGTTGTCCCCCTGCCAATCTCCGACGAGACAACAGCGATACTTCCCCTATGATATTGCACAACTATACGTCGGGCAAGCGTAAGCCCAAGCCCCCATCCACGCCCTTTGGTGGTATAGCCGGCTTGAAATATACTTTTCCATTTTTTTAATGGAATGCCTTTACCGGTGTCAGTGATCTCAATCACGGCACCGGTTTTTCCATCGTGCCGAAGATCTATTGTAATCTTACCGCTGCCCTCCATCGCATCTGCGGCATTTTTCATCAGATTTTCAAGCATCCACCGCAATAGTTCGGCTGATCCATGCACGCACACATTAGATTCAGGCAGATTTACCTCAATCACAATACCCGACGACACACGCCGACGCATATAGTCGGCCACACTGTCTATCAGAGAAGAAAGGTTAATCTGCACAAGAACCGGACGAGTACCTATCTTGTAGAAGCGGGACGTGACATCAGCCAGACGCATTACATCATGCTCCATTTCCACCGCAACCTCAGGCACCGACATCTTCGAAGCATCGGCACGAAGACACTCCATCCATCCCATCAATGACGAAATAGGTGTGCCAAGCTGATGCGCTGTTTCTTTTGACAAACCGACCCAGATGCGGTTCTGATCAGCCTTACGCGATACACGTATGGCAAAATATGTGATAACCAGAAAAAACGTTATCACACACAGTTAGATATAGGGATAGAAGCGAAGGCCGCACAGAAGCGCAGAGTCGCCATAACATACACGATATACCACGCCCGGCTCTGTCTCGATCTTTATTTCATTACCATTGTTGAAAACCGATTCGACAACAGCCGGATCATGACCGGAAAGCGAATCGATATCAATATTGCGCGACATGATTATATCACCATCATCTCCGACAAGCAATGCGGGAATCCCCAAGTCATCTTCGAGAATACGCATCGGAAACTTTACAGAAGTCTCATCAGTGGCACTCAACACCTCAGCCACAGCATCGGCCCAAAGCAACATACGCTGCCGTTCACGTTCGGCGAGATCAGACGCCAGACGGGAAGAATAAAACAAAAACAAACCAGCAGTGAGCAATGCAGCGGCAGCCAGAGTCCAGTAACCCGATAAACGTATCCTATCGCCAATCATCACCAGTGAAATCACGGTATATCCAACGTGCAACGGCATCCTCATTGTTTGATCCGATAACAATGTCGGCGCACTTTTTGACCTCTTCGTAAGCATTTTCAACAGCAACACCCAAATCTGCCGTCTCCATCATTGAAATATCATTGAGATTGTCACCAAAAGCCACAATGCGTGACGCACCTAAAGAATCGGCAAGCCTGATCACTGATTGGGATTTATTCACTCCTGGCGCAAACACTTCTATAAATGCCTTGTTGTCATTGAAAATATCATTGTAACATGTTACCGGATACCCAATTGCCTGCGACATGCGCGCAGCAAGAGGTTCAAAAATATCTTTTTCTCCGACACAAAACATAAGCATCGTACGTGCCAAATCAGCTGTCTTAGGATTCTCTCCAATGTGAAAACGCTTAAGCTTCATATCACGACGCATAACATAGAACGATTCCTCTACATTAGACATCTCTGATGCATGAAAGGCATGAAGTATCTGGTCATCACGCAATGTATAGACAAACGGATTCACTCCGGCATCCTCAAACATACGGAGAGATGTAGCGACTACCTCATAGTCAAGAAAATGCACATTTTCATATCGACCACTAACCAGATTGTAGGTCGCAGCACCGGTCATGACAATTGCAGGAATCGACAAGCACATATCGGCCAACAGGTTGGCCACAGTAGCAGGAGTACGGGCAGTAGCAACCGTAATCATTGCTCCCCTTTCTATAAGCTCATTGATTATATCGACCGACCGCACCGAAACAACTGAATCTGACGACAAGAGGGTCCCGTCAAGATCAGTCACATAAAGAGTTTTAGTATTCATCAATTGATTTTTGATCCAAATATACAGAGTATATTCTACTCAAAAAAATAGCAGCCACAGTACAACACACAGCTGGCATCTACAATATCAGATTTTTAAGAGGAATATAAAATTTTCAGAAAAGATTTTGTATATTCTTAGTCTAATAGCTATCTTCGCACTGCACAAATCTACCGCGGTAATAGCTCAGTTGGTAGAGCATCAGCTTCCCAAGCTGAGGGTCGCGAGTTCGAGCCTCGTTTACCGCTCAATACACAATCGGTGTAAGTATCAACAACTTACGCCGATTTTATTTGTACTCAGATTGATTCTTGCACCGAATTTTGACCCCAAAAAGGCCAAAGATTGAGCAATTATGGGCGCTGATGCGTTTCAATGAGTAAAAACGCAGGCAAAAAACATTACTCTCATGGCATCAACAAAATTCTATCTGGATCGACGCACATCCCTTTCCGGCAACTTATACCCGCTGAAATTGCGCATTTCAAGAAAAAGGAGTGTAGCATTAATAAATCTTAATATCAAGCTCCTGACAGAGCAGTGGGATAGCTTAAACGGCAAGATCATAAATCATCCTCAACAACAATTTCAAATAAGTGCATTATGGAATTTTATAAAAACAACAAAACCGACGCGATATGGTGGGGCTCCGATCCGAATATCATAGGCGAGTGGTTATTTTCATTTGACAAGAAAAAAGTCTACAATCTTTTTAAGGATTATCCTTGGGAACTAAGCCCGGATGAAAAGGCTCTTTTTGATCGCGAAAACCCTTACTGGAAAGATTTTTTTAAAGATCGCCAATGATTATCTGATTGTGCCAGAATACCCTTTATTTTGTTGAGAGGTTTCTGTGTTAATATATCCCATCATCTTTCTGAAGCCCGGGATATTGAAGTTCTCAACCGGGATCAAGATCCCAAAACCTCTGCCAGCTGCCCCGAATCTACTTGAGAATGCTCGCGCATTCAATGGCTTCCACCCGTTATCGAATGCCGGTTGTAGCTCCAAGTATTCGTACAATCTTGCCGCGGATTTACGAACTATAGCCGCATGACGGCCGGATGCGAAATAGTATTCTTTCCCCATATCAACATTTTTAAGCATCTGGGATCCAGTAACCGAATACTCGATTATTCCCCCGACTTTTTCCGAAAGCTGAATTATATTTAATGCTGATGCGAAGTATTTGCGACTCTCTCCATCCCTGAAGTCAAGAACATCATATCCGCATTTGTTTGCCGCATAAGTGAGGGCTAATGACGAACACGACCCCGACGTTCTATCTCCCCCGCCTACTCTGTCGATTATTTCTTTTTCCGATAGGGTTGAGGACAAAGCGGAAACATCATTTCGCGCAATCCCACGTTGTTCAAGCTCTTTACATATATCGTTCAAGGGTGACATATTCTCCCGTCTCTCATCCCATCTTCGCTGAATTTCATTTATTTGTAGTGCGGTTCTCGCAGAGCGATCATCCTTTGCAATGCTTGTCGTAGCCTTTTGCATATTATCGATAACCTCCTGATTATCTCTGATAAAATATGGAAGCGACTTTGCGCGGGCAGTGCGCTCGGCGTTATCTCTGATCCAATCCTTGAAATTGTTAGGCAGATCCTTAACGGTGTTGTGGCTCTCGCTGCTCACCTCCTCGCCGCGAAGTATGCGCTGTGTGTCGGCCTTGATCTCCTCCATGCTTTTCATCACCGGCACAGATCGAACTTACGTTAATTACGATATAACACTCTTGGATGGATCCAGTCCTGACTTCTATAAAATAAATATGCGGGGCATTTTATGAGTGCCCCGCATATTTATTTGCCTCTTAAAGGTTTTATTCTTTTTTGGAAGGTTTGCGCCCCCGTTTGACAACAGGAGCATCCGTATCAGCCGCTTTTGAAGTTGAACATGATTTGCGAGGCTTTTTGGCGGCGGGCTTTTCGGATGTTTCCACTGCTGCCTTACGATTGGCATGTTCCTCGTTGTAATGCTCTGCATTGAGACGCATTGTGTTCACTTCCTTATTGAGTGTCTCGATCTCGCGAGCCTGATTACGTATTGTCGTGAGAAGTGCATTCAGTTCTTCGTTCTCGATTGAAAGCGGATACTGCTCCTCTACTCTCACAATGAAATCGGCCAAAACGTTCATGTAGTTTGTGAATGCCTGATAAGGAGTCTCATAAGGAGAGAAGTGGGAATGTACGTCGCCGTCGGCCATGTGTTTGGTCGACATGTAGAAGAAATGGTCGGAGGCCTGCAGACGCGCCCAGTCCTGGCGCAAAGGACGATCCTCACACAAACGAACACGCTCTGAGATACCGTAGAGTTTGCGGAACGCTTCGTTCTGAAGCATGTTGCCGAGCCATGCCGATGTGTCGCGCGCTTCATCGGCCCACGAAATGGGGAACGGTACAGAAAGCTCACCTACTGACTTTAGCTTTTGAATAGCCTCGGAAGGTGTCCAGAAGTCGATGCCGCGCTCGGCCGCAAAGCGAGGTAAAGCCTCAAGGAACTGGAATATGCCGCTCTCACGGGCCTGAAGCTCTCCAAAGGTCTCAAGATTCATAAAAAGATTTATGATCTGCTCTTCGGCGGGTGTGTTGGCGATCCAATCGATATACTTATCGGCTGTGAGCGGATAGGCATCCCACTCGGTGTTGCTGAAACGAAACGCGATATCGTCGCTCAGTTTTGAGTTTTTCAACAGAAGCTTCAGCTTGGGAGCCGAAGCTGCCGAATAAACATAGTTGGGAGATTTCCAGCCGAGAATGTGTTTCGCTCCATCGGTAACAGCACCTTTAAATCCCATGTCGAGAATCTGCGGAGCAATTTCATCACTGTAGATAAGCTCGGTATTACGGAACACTTTAGGCGTTACCCCAAACACTTCCTTAATCTTGGCTGAATGCAGTTTTACCTCGTCGCGGAACTCTTCGGGATCTATGAGCGACGAAAGCGAGTGACTGTAGGTTTCGGCGAGGAACTCCACGTTGCCTGTGTCGGCAAGTTTCTTGAGTATATCGACAAATTCAGGCACATACTGCTCACACTGCTCAAGGGCAAGTCCGGTTATGGAGATAGCGCAACGGAATTTTCCGTTGGTTTCCTTTATCATGCGCAACAGACTCTCGGCGGCAGGTATATAACTCCGGTGAGCTATGCGAGTGATTATGTCGTCGTTGGCAAAATCATCATAGTAATAATGCGAGTTGCCAATGTCGAAGAAACGATAGCGTTTGAGCCTGAAGGGCTGATGTATCTGAAAATAAAAGCAGATGGCTTTCATGACTTTTCCTTGTGTTATATCGATTGAAGAATTATGATTTTAATCTGAGTGGACAGTACTATTGGCCAAGTACTTTCCGATATATGTCGATGACTTTGGCTCCGGCCTTGTCCCATGTTATCTGTGCGACCTCTTTCAAACCATCCTCACGGAGCTGATTATACATCGCAGGATAGGTTATGATGGAGTATATCGCATCTGCCATGGCATCAATGTCCCAATAATCAGTCTTTATGACATTTGTAAGTATCTCCGCACATCCGCTCTGCTTGGATATGATCGAAGGCACTCCCATCTGCATAGCCTCAAGCGGGGAAATTCCAAACGGTTCGGACACCGACGGCATCATATAGACATCGCTCGCCTTGAGCATCTCGTAGACCTGACGCCCTTTCTGGAATCCAGGGAAATGAAAACGATCGGCTATGCCACGCTCGGCAGCAAGGCGTATCATCTTATCCATCATATCGCCACTTCCAGCCATGACAAAACGCACATTATGGTCCAGTTTCAGCACCTTTGCCGCAGCTTCCACAAAATACTCGGGGCCTTTCTGCATGGTGATGCGACCGAGAAATGTGACGATCTTGTCTTTGGGCTTATTGACCTGAATGTCGAGCAGATCCTGGCTCAGTGGCACGACTGCGTTGTGGACTGTAGTGACCTTTGCCGGATCTATGCCGTATTTTTCAATGACAGTCTGCCTGGTTAGATTGCTGACTGTGATTATGTGGTCGGCATGAAGCATTCCGTCACGTTCTATGCCGAACACAGTGGGATTAACATTGCCTCGTGAACGGTCATAGTCAGTAGCATGAACATGAATGACAAGCGGACGGCCTGTAACCTGCTTGGCATGTATACCCGCAGGATATGTAAGCCAGTCGTGGGAATGGATCACATCAAATTTCTCGGTACGGGCCACCACTCCTGCCATTATGGAATAGTTGTTGATCTCCTCCAGAAGATTATCGGGATAGCGTCCCGAAAACTCAATGCACCCCAAGTCATTGGTGCGCATGTAGTTGAAATCGGCATATATATGATCCCGCAGACGGAAGTACTCGTCGGGATTCATTACGTTTCCGATGCGGCTCTCCACATATTCGCGGCTGACATCTCTCCATGCGACAGGAACCTGAGAGGCACCTATGATCTTGGCAAAGCTCTTATCCTCGTCGCCGAATGGCTTTGGTATGACAAATGTTATGTCCATGTCGCCACACTCCCACATTCCTCTGGTGAGACCATAGCTGGCGGTGCCAAGACCTCCGAGAATGTGAGGGGGGAATTCCCACCCAAACATTAATGCTTTCATAATTTGTGTTTTACCGAATTAAGGATGGGTATTAGTTGCTGTATTAAGTCTCTTGATTGTGCGGAGAGTGCGCAAAACTTCGGCCACATTTGTGGCATGGCTTATCGCGCCTCGTCCAGCAAACGGCGGATTGCCGTCATATAGTTGCGAGAGAGAGCCTATACACCCCTGCGACATCTCTTCTTCAAAACCTATGAGCATACGGTCAATATAAGAAATCGCTCCAAGTCCATAGACTTTAAAACAAGCGTCAGCATAAAATCCTATAAGCCACGGACGTGCGGGCCCCTGATGAAGAGCGAGCTCACGCTCTTCCGGCGAACCGAGATAGAAAGGCCGATAGCCGTAGCTTTTAGGCGACAGAGAGCGAAGTCCTTTTGGAGTAAGCAATTCACGCGTGACAACATCGAGTACACTTTTGCGCTGTCGACGATCGAGCGGCGAATAGTCAAGCCCTATAGCAATAGCCATATTTGGACGCACCGAAGGGTCTGCATAATTGCCGTTTACATAATCATAGAGATAACCGTAACCATTGAGGAAAGTTTCGACAAACGGCGCTTTCATTTTTTCGGCTTGCGCCAACCAGCGGTCATGGTCATCGGTGAGAGTGTCATCACCTTCAACCAGATGTGACGCAAACATGAGCGCATTATACCACAATGCATTGAATTCTATGAGCATGCCTGTACGCGGAATGACAGGCCGACCGTTAAGCATCGAATTCATCCACGACACGGGTTTGTCTTCTCCATAGGTCACCAACAAACCGGTAGTGTGATCGACATGCAGGTTAGGATGACGGTTGTCGATAATGTAATCCATGATATGACGCACCTTTCCGAGATACTTCTCACGTGCGGCATCGTCTCCTTCGTTTTTTGCAAACTGCTGTATAGCCCACACAGCCCACAACGGAATATCAGGAAGGTCTATTCCATGAATCCGGTTGTCGATATTTCCTGTGGCCATAAAACGGTCAAGAGCATCTACAGCAGTATCCATGATACGCTCAAAATCCTCGCGATGTCCTATGGCGAGTGTATTGCCAGGAAGAGACATGAATGTGTTTCTGGCAAGTACCGTACCCCATGGATATCCAGAGAGCATGTATTCTTTCTCTCCGTCGCGCAGATAAAGCTGCTTGGCAGAATTTTTCAGACAATTGAAAAACGAGGACCGTGCAGTCCGGGTTGTCAGTTCGGCCTCAAACAGCTTTGAAAGCGAACGTGGCTTAACTTCACTCACGCCGGCCGAGAAAATAATACTTTCTCCTTTCTTGATTGGAATGGAAAAATAGCCCGGCACCCATAGATCTTCGGTATACGGCACTCCCCGCTCAAGATCCTTGACATATTCGATGCCATTGTACCAATGCGGATCATAAACCCATTCGGGCTTACGCGAGAACTGCATGTAGAGAGTAGGATACTTATCGTACATGCATGAGCACACACCATTGTCACATGGCCTGACTTCAGAATCGAGCCTGTCGTTTGCAAGACAAAGTTCATTTACATCGCGAAACGCCAGAAACGGCCGGAACTGCAATGTAGTAGGTGAATGTGCGTCGACAAGTGTGTAACGGATCAACAGGCGGTTTTCGCCCGATATAAACACTTTCTCCTTTGTGAGTATCACGCCCCCCACACGATAGGTGATGCGCGGCACACTCTCGCAATCAAACTCACGTATATACTTGTGTCCGTTAGGACTATAGATCCCACCCTGATAACGGTGTATGCCAAGGTTAAACGGAGCGCCATGCTGTATGACAGTCTCGTCGAGTGTAGAAAGCAGCACATGAGAGCGATGTCCCAGTTCCTCAACCGGAACTACAAGCAGTCCGTGCTGCTTGCGGGTATTGCATCCCACGATAGATGTACAATGATAAGCACCTGCCCGATTTGTGCGCAATATTTCTTTTGGCAAAGATTGCTCGAGATTAATCAGAAGATTCTTATCAAACTTGAGATAGCTCATTTATTTTGGTTGTCTTTAAATGTTTTTCAATGGTTATCGCAATAGCTAAAATGCGAGATTTTGGTCTCATAGCCACGCAACACAGCCCTAATGTAAAATGTTCCTCGTAAAATAACAAATTTTTTATAAAAATTTTGCCGAAATAATCATTCGCATGTGTCATTTAACCCAAAATAACCGACGGATTTTTATATCTTCGCATACCCCTAAACTAATACCCTAACATTATCTTACCAAATTAGATGCAACACGCAGGAAAAGCAACAATAATCGCCATGGCGGTGTTGGCTTCGGGACTCACAGCGTGCACCGGAAGACATAGTAATACAGATGTACCGGCAGAGGTGACAATGAGCAAAGAGGTTCTGCTCGACAAGATCAAGGGCGGCTGGGCAGGCCAGACGATAGGCTGCACCTACGGAGGGCCTACGGAGTTCAACTACCGCGGAATCATGATCGCCGACTCTATTCCCATCAACTGGCCCGACCACTACATCAAACATTATTACGAGAACAATCCGTGGCTTTATGACGACATCTACATGGATCTGACGTTTGTGGATATCTTCGACCGTCTTGGTCTCGACGCTCCTGTCGACTCGTTCGCCTTAGCATTTGCCAACGCCGAATACTCGCTCTGGCACGGAAATCAGGCAGCCAGATACAATATCCTATACAAAGGCATCATGCCTCCTGAATCGGGGCACTGGCGCAACTCGCCTCATGCCGACGACATCGATTTTCAGATCGAGGCCGACTTTGCAGGGCTTATGAGTCCGGGTATGCCGCAGACAGCATCGAAGATATCCGACAAGATCGGCCATATACTTGCCTACGGCGACGGCTGGTATGGCGGCGTATATGTGGCCAACATGTACGCACTGGCTTTTGTCAGCGACGACATAAATTACATCGTGACCGAGGCTCTGAAGTCGATCCCCGAGCAGAGTTTATACAATAAGGTAATCTCTGACGTGATCAGCTGGTGCCGCCAGTATCCCGACGACTGGAAACAGACCTGGGCCGAGGTCGAGAAACATTATGACAATGACAAGTGGTGTCCCGAAGGTGTATATGCTCCGCTCAATATCGATGCAACCGTCAACAGCGCCTATATAGTGATCGGTCTTCTATACGGCCAGGGTGATTTCTTCAAGACCATCGACATCTCTACACGCTGCGGACAGGACTCGGACTGCAATCCTGCCTCGGCTGCCGGCATACTCGGCACAATGATGGGATACAGCAACATACCGGAACACTGGATGAAGAATCTTCGCGAGGTCGAGGATATGAATTTCGCCTATACCGACATCTCTCTGAACAAGACCTATTCGATGAGCATGGATCAGGCTCTGCAGCTGATCGAAAGAAACGGAGGCAAGATCGGCGGAAACGAGGTGAGCATAAAGACACAGAATGTCGAGCCGGTACGTTTCGAACAGTCGTTTCCGGGTCTCTATCCTGTAGAGCAAGTGGTGCACAATGACAACACGATCTCGGATATAGGCACTATCAAGTTTGAAGGAACCGGAATAGCCGTGAATAGAGAAGTACGCTCCGCCGATCAGAGCTATGTGGCGGAGATAGAGGCCTATCTCGACGGCAAACTTGTCGAAAGTTTCAAAATGCCGGCAGCATTCCACGACCGCCGGCTGGATATATTCTGGACCTATGAGTTGCCGAAAGGGAAGCACACTCTTGAGTTCAAATGGCTTAATCCTGCCGATGGTGTATCGATCAGCTGTCCGAACCACATCATTTATTCGGATCAGCCGGCGACGAGCCAGCATCAGCGAGGCGGTGGGGTCAGCTGATAAGAGAGTACCCTTTGGGACGACGTGCATCGCGCAAAGCCATCTCGGAAGATATCGTCCTGTTTTCAGGTCGGCACAACGCAGGATCATTGTCGAGAATCTGCTCTACATCACGACGTGTCATCTCGACAATCCGGCCATCGGCTACAAGGGAGGCCACATGCAGATCAAAGGCTATGCCGCTCTGCATCGTACCCTCGATATCGCCCGGACCGCGCATCTTCAGGTCAGCCTCAGCCACAACAAAACCGTCGGTCGTAGATGTCATTATCTCAAGGCGCCGCCGTGTTTCTTTAGCGATCTTATACTTCGACATGAGTATGCAATAACTCTGGTCACCACCACGCCCTACACGTCCTCGCAGCTGATGTAGCTGACTGAGACCAAAACGCTCGGCATTCTCAATGATCATAACAGTAGCATTGGGGACATTAACACCTACCTCAATCACTGTTGTCGCTACAAGTATGCGTGCCTGACCGGATGCAAAAATCTGCATCTGCCAGTCTTTTTCGGACGGTTTCATGCGTCCATGCACCATTGCCACACGATAGTGTGGAAATGTGTCTTTTATTATCTCAAAACCCTCTTCGAGCGAGCGCATCTCAAGCTTCTCATTTTCTTCAATAAGCGGATAGACTATATAGGCCTGACGCCCCTTGGCAAGTTCGCTGCCAAGCGCCCTATAAACCTGAGCCCTCTGCTGATCAAACCGCAAAAGGGTCTGCACAGGCTTACGTCCGGGAGGAAGCTCGTCGATAACTGACACATCGAGATCGCCATAGACAGTCATGGCAAGAGTGCGTGGAATGGGAGTAGCTGTCATAACAAGCACATGCGGAGGGATATCGGAGTTCTTTTTCCACAATCGTGCGCGCTGTACCACCCCAAAACGGTGTTGCTCGTCAATAACCGCCAGACCAAGACGGCGGAACTGCACCGAGTCCTCAATGAGCGCATGAGTACCGACAATAATGTCAAGCGATCCATCGAGCAGCCTGCGGTGTATCTCATCACGCTCTTTTGCCGGAGTCGATCCTGTAAGGAGCGCAACAGACACTCCCGCCTTTGCCGCCAACGAACGCAGAGTCACGTAGTGCTGGCCGGCAAGAATTTCGGTTGGCGCCATCATGCATGCCTGTGTGCCGTTGTCAAGAGCAATCAGCATAGACATAAGTGCGACGAGGGTTTTTCCGCTACCGACATCCCCTTGAAGCAAACGATTCATCTGACGTCCTGAATCCATGTCGCGGCGTATCTCTTTTATAACCCTCTTTTGTGCACCTGTAAGTTCAAAAGGAAGACAAGTATTGTAGAAGTTATTGAAAATCTGCCCTATTCGCGGAAATCTCAAACCCTGCAATCCCGGCGTGCGTTTGCGGCTATATCGCTGAATGTTAAGCTGGAGAAAAAACAGCTCTTCATATTTCATCCGCTCGCGGGCTCTTTCAAGCATACCGAGGTTATCAGGGCAATGCATCTGCCACAACGCGTCTTTCAGCGACATGAGATTGTGTTTTGCCACAATGCCAGGCGGAAGCACCTCTGGCACATCTCCGACTGCCGTCAGTGCCGCAGCCGACCATGTCATGAAGTTTCGTGTCGACACCCCGCTTCGACGCAATGCTTCGGTAAGCGGATAGACACCCCTCAGGCCTACCGAAGCTGTTATCGCCTGGGGAAGGTCGATTTCAGGATGAACCATGCTCCAACGACGGTTGAACTGCCGCGGCTGACCAAACAACACATATTCCGTGCCGACACGATAGGCTTTCCGAATCTCACGTGTACGCCTGAACCAAACGACATCCATCGTGCCTGAACCATCGGAAAAAAGGCCAACCAGGCGACTTTTCGCACCCTCTCCCTGTTCGGTAAAAGAGAGGAAGCGGCCTCGCGTCTGCACCGACGGCATGTTATCTCCTTGAAAATCGGAGATTCCGACCACTGAAGATCGATCGATATAATGAGTGGGGAAATTATAGACCAGATCGTAGGCCGACGATATGCCCAACTCCTCTGTGAGCAGACGCGCACGTTTAGGGCCTATTCCTTTGACGTAGGCAATATCTATGTCGCGCAGCGACCTCATTTACAGCCGTTATTCAAAAAAAATTCCGCAATAGCAATATCGACCGGGCGAGTTATCTTTAAGTTCCGTTCTTGTCCGGGCACAAGACGGATATCGGTATAACCGGCAGCAGCCATCATCGAAGCCTCATCGGTAAATTCAGGCCTGTAAGGAATCGCGAATGCCTCCGCAAGTTTTCCGGCTGGAAATGCCTGCGGGGTCTGCACGGATCGGTAGCGCGAACGGTCAACAGCATCAGAAGACACACCATCGGCAGATATACGGCGGATAGAATCGGTGAGCGGCATAGCAGGAATAACCCCGTCGGCATCCGTGGACTGTAATGCACCGGCAATAGCACAGATAAATTCCGGCCCGGCAAGCGGGCGCGCACCATCGTGAACCAGCACAATATCGTCAGCATCAATATCGCCCAATGCCTCAAGCCCGTTTTTAACGGACTCCCATCGTGTATCACCACCTATGGCAATAGGTCCAGGATCAATGCCGGCCGTATCGCAAAGCTCTTTCCAGAACGTCGTCATAGCGCCACTCACGACAGTGACGATGCGCGACAAAGGGATTACATCGCGAAAAGCCTGCAAGGTATGACACAACACAGGCTTTCCACCAAGGTCAAGAAACTGTTTTGGCACCGAGGAACCAAACCGGCTCCCGGTGCCACCAGCAACAATTATAGCGTAAATAGTCATTGCATCGGCATTGTGGTTATCACAAAACTAACCAAAATCCTCGATGCCGACAAATTTCATGTCAATACTTATGATCTGCCGACTCGATCTCACGCGGAGTAATCGGTTTCGCACCCATTTTGTACCAGACATAGGCAATATAAGCCGCCACAAACGGTACAAGCAAAGACACCCAGCTCATTACTTCAAGTGTATACTGTGTAGATGAACTGTTTACTATCGTAAGAGAACTGGCCGAATCGGTGATTGACACAAGATAAGGAGTGTCATTGTATCCTGCCACCCAGAAAAGCGACAGAACCACCAGTATGGTGCCCGCTCCGCTGTACCATATGCCCTTTGTCCAATGAACTGAAAATATGGCCCTGAACATGCCGTAGAGCACTGAAACAACGCCTGCCACAAGCGCAACCAGACACCACCACATTTCAATGTAGTTGAACGCAAACTTATACTTCACCGGTTCGAACATTACGATTCCTTCGGAGACCGAAACCGAACGATAGCCGACTGCTGTAAGAAGTACGGCAAGAAATACCAGAAACAGAACCACAAATGCAGTGCCATTTATGAGAAGAGTTCTTCGGTTACGGCGATACAGTATAGGATCTCCGGCTATATTGTTCATAAAAAACATGGCAGCCTGCGAGCGGGCAAGAAACAAAACCGTAAATCCGAGCAACAGATTGCGCCAATCGCATATTGCCTCCAATCCATGTGTAGATGCCCAACGTGAAATAACCGGCGACGACGCGTTGAGTATATTGCCCTTTTCAACCGTGAACTCTCCACCGAAGAAAAACATACCTACGGCGACGCCAAGCAGCACGCATCCTAAGCACCCGTTGATGAACAATAAGATGTCGAACACCCGTGTACCATAAATATTGCCTTTGCGTGAACGGAACTCATAGCTGACAGCCTGGAATGTAAAACTGAAAAGTATCAACATCCAAAGCCAGTAGGCACCTCCGAAACTTGTGGAATAGAACAACGGGAATGATGCGAAAAACGCGCCTCCAAAAACCACGAGCGTAGTGAACGACAATTCCCATTTGCGGCCAAGAGAGTTGACCATAAGGGAAATCTGCATTCTATTTCTTTTTGATGACAGAAGCATACTCTGGCCGCCCTGCACAAAGAGCAAAAACACAAGGATAGCTCCGAGCAGAGAGATGATAAACCACCAATAGACCTGAAGATGATAGGTAAGCATATCCATGAAGATTTTTTAGTCCGACAATTTAGCGTAGGCCTCTGTTGTGCTTTTCTTTCTTATCACATTCACCATAATCGACACCTCGGCTGCAAGCAGGAGCGTGAACAACAAAGCGAATAGAGTAAAGGTAAGCGCAACCGATCCAGATGACACATAGGAGATAGCAGCCTGTCGCGGCAAAACGCCCTCTATGAGCCACGGCTGCCGGCCTACTTCGGCCGTAACCCATCCTGATTCTGAACAAATCCATGCGACAAAGACCGTGGCAATACCTGCCAACTGCAACCACCTTACCTGAAGCCATTGCGGGCGCCAGTATACCATAAGCCATGCCATGATGAAAAACAGGAGAAGATATCCACCGAAAATAACCATGATATGAAAGGAATAGAATGTCAGTCCGACCGGCGGCACCGCCTCAAGCGGAGAACTGAGATATCCGTAACCAAAATCATGATAACGCGAGTTGATCACATCCGACGCCGCATGCATGGCATCGCTGTTTCCAGCAGCCTGGGCACGGTCGAAATCCCTCAATGCCTTATGTGCTATTTTTCCGGATACAATGCGGTCGGAGACCGAGGGGACTCTATATTCCTCACCGTTTCTATCGGCACGTCGTCCCGACAGAATATCGTTGATTCCAGGGACAAACGCATCAATATCACGACTGCAAAGATATGAAAGTACAGCAGGCACCTCTATACGGAACAGAAACGGATCCACATTACCGCCCACACCAGGCTTCACCTTGGGATCCAGAATACCTACCACGGTGAATCCCTGCCTGTTCTGGCCATCGTAAATACCCTCCATGGCCGCGAGTTTCATAGGCTGATACCGAGCGACATCGACGGCCGAGCCATCGCCACTCCACAACGTCACAAGAATACCTGCCGAACCAACCCATGTAGCCACCTTGAACGATCGGACCGCAAACTCGTGGTTCCGCTTTTTCAACAACAGCCAGCAACTGACCGAAATCACAAACACAGCGCCGAGGACCCAGCCATTGGCAACCGCATGTATAAATTTATGGATCGCCACAGGATTAAGCACAACAGCCCAAAAATCGGTCATGACGTTGCGCATCTGAGCCGGATCGAAACTTACGCCGGTCGGATTCTGCATCCAGGCATTCGCGATAAGAATCCAGGCTGCCGACAGAGTCGCACCTATGCCCGTAATCCATGTCGACGCAAGATGAAAGCCCCGGCTTACCTTGTTCCACCCGAAAAACATCACAACAACAAACGTCGATTCAAGGAAAAAAGCAAGAATGCCCTCAATAGCAAGCGGCGCACCGAAAATATCCCCGACAAACCAACTGTAATTTGACCAGTTGGTACCAAACTCAAATTCGAGAATAATACCCGTAGCAACACCCATGGCGAAATTTATACCAAATAGTGTCATCCAAAACTTTGTGATAGCAAGCCATTTGCGGCTGCCCGTGCGGTAATAGATTGTCTCCATTACGCCTACAATGACCGCAAGCCCCAGGGTGAGAGGGACAAACAGCCAATGATAGATAGCAGTCATAGCGAATTGCGCTCTTGACCAGTCGATCAATGATGATAAATCTTCCATGGTGCCATGATAAACTTTAGTTAACGGACAAATCTACAAAAGAGTTTATAAATCATAAACAAATATTCACATAAAATGTTTCACAAGTCTTCTCTGTCATGATTATTCAACACGAATATCCGGACGCTTGGAAAAAGATTTCAAAAAAATTCTATCAACTGATAAATGAATGTCATTTAACACATAGATAATCGGATTTTTCTGAGTATCTTTGCACTCATAAACAGCGGTCAGGCATACAGCCCAACCAAGAATCTGAGAATCAAACAGCAAACCCAAATATCTTCTTCAAAACAATATGTCAGACGAAGTCAAGAAAATAAAGACGGCCCTGGTATCGGTATATCACAAGGATGGCCTTGATGAAATAATCAAACTTCTTCACGCCGACGGAGTGCGTTTCCTCTCCACCGGCGGCACACGCACTTTCATCGAGTCGCTGGGTATACCCTGTGATGCAGTAGAGGATCTGACAGGCTACCCCTCGATTCTCGGAGGACGTGTGAAAACTCTTCACCCCAAGGTATTCGGCGGTATACTCTCTCGTCGCGACCTTGCCGGAGACCGCGAGCAGACCGCTACCTACGAGATTCCGGAAATCGATCTTGTGATCGTGGATCTCTATCCCTTTGAGGGCACTGTAGCTTCAGGCGCTTCGGCCGAGGACATCATAGAGAAGATAGACATAGGCGGTATCTCGCTGATACGCGCCGCTGCAAAGAATTTCAAGGATGTGGTGATCGTAGCCTCCAAAGCGCAGTACGCTCCGCTCCGCGACATACTGAAGCGCAACGGAGCCTCGACAACAATCGGAGAACGCCGCGACTTCGCACGTCAGGCCTTCGGCGTATCGTCGGCCTACGACAGTGCGATTTTCGGCTGGTTTGACGAAACATCCGAACCGTCATCGACAGCGCTCCGCATAACCGCCAACGGCTGCAAGCCGATGCGTTACGGAGAAAATCCCCATCAGAAAGGTTACTTTTTCGGTGACTTCAATTCAATGTTCAGCCAGATACACGGCAAGGAAATTTCATACAACAACCTTCTCGACATTGACGCTGCAGTAGGTCTCATAGCAGATTTCACCAAGCATCCGACAGTAGCAGTGCTGAAACACAACAATGCCTGCGGATGTGCAGAGCGTCCAACCCTCACCGAAGCCTGGGAGGCAGCCCTTGCCGGAGATCCGGTATCGGCATTCGGCGGTATAATCGTCGCAAACCGCGAGATCGACGCGGCTACTGCCGAGGGAATGGACAAAATTTTCTTCGAGGTTGTGATAGCTCCCTCATATACCGACGAGGCGCTTGAGATACTCCGACGCAAGAAGAACCGCATAATATTGGTGCAGAAACAGCCTCTCGGCACAGGCAAACAGGTACGTTCATGCCTGAACGGTTATCTGGTGCAAGACCGCGATACCAAGAGCGAGACAGAAGCCGACATGCGTCAGGTAAGCAAAAAAGCTCTTACCGATACTGAAATATCTGATTTGATCTTTGCTGTCAAACTTGTAAAGCACTCAAAAAGCAACGCAATAGTACTCGCAAAGAACGGTCAGCTGCTTGCAAGCGGTGTCGGACAGACATCGCGTGTCGATGCCCTGAAACATGCGATTGAAAAAGCCGGTACATTCGGGTTTGACCTCAATGGCGCAGTAATGGCCTCAGACGCATTCTTCCCATTCCCCGACTGCGTTCAGATCGCCGGTGAGGCCGGCATCAAGGCGGTCGTTCACCCCGGAGGATCAATACGTGACCAAGAGTCGGTCGACTGGTGCGATAACAACGACATGGCAATGGCCATGACCGGCTTCCGCCACTTCCGTCACTAAAAAATCCTCCACTCCTAAAATTTTACAATTCTTGAAACCCAATGAGACTGTTCTCTCTCACAAAGGAAATCGCTGTTGACCTCGGTACGGCCAACACGATAATAATCCACAACGACAAGATCGTCATAGACGAGCCGTCGATTGTGGCACTCGAGCGAAGCACCGGCAAGCTGATCGCTGTCGGCAAAAAAGCTCAGGAGATGCAGGGAAAGGAACATCCCAACATCCAGACCATACGTCCGCTGCGTAAAGGTGTGATAGCCGACTTCAATGCGGCAGAGCTCATGATACGCGGCCTGGTGAAGATGGCAAGCTCACGCAGCAACTGGTTCTCACCGTCGCTGCGCATGGTGGTGGGCATCCCGTCGGGCTCGACCGAAGTCGAGATACGTGCTGTGCGCGACTCATCGGAACAAGCCAACGGACGCGATGTCTATATGATCTACGAGCCTATGGCTGCCGCTCTCGGCATCGGGCTTGACGTACAGGCCGCCGAAGGCAACATGGTGGTCGACATAGGTGGCGGCACAACCGAGATCGCCGTGATCTCGCTCGGCGGCATCGTCAGCAACAAAAGCATCAATGTAGCCGGCGATGACCTGACAGAGGATATCGTGAACCACATGAAGCAGGTACATAGCGTGAATGTGGGCGAGCGCACCGCCGAACAGATCAAAATGGCCGTAGGATCGGCACTGACACATCTTGACAATCCGCCTGAGGATTTCATAGTCCACGGCCCTCACATGATGACAGGCCTTCCAGTAGAGATACCGGTAAGCTACAGCGAAATATCGAAGTGCATGGAAGGATCGATACTGAAGATCGAGGCAGCAGTGCTTGCAGCACTCCAGAGCACTCCTCCGGAACTCTATGCCGATATAGTGAAAAACGGCATATGGCTCGCAGGCGGCGGAGCCTTGATAAGAGGTCTTGACAAACGTCTGACAGATAAGATCGGCATTCTTTTCCATGTAGCCGAGGACCCGCTTCTCTCAGTGGCCCGAGGCACTGGTGTCGCTCTTAAAAACATCGACAATTTCTCATTCCTCATACGCTAAACGTCACAAACACCGTGTCGAAATAATGATCAGGGCGTGCCATCGCACGCCCCTGCATTGTTTAGTCATGATCGTTTTCTCCTGTAATGGAACGGCTTTGCTGTGATCTTGATGTTAGAGCATGAAGTCTCCCAGATAACCACATACTGTCAAAAAAACAGTGACAAGACGTGAGAAACCTATTCAACTTTCTGCTGCGTTATAGTCCGTGGGTAGTATTTGCATTCTACGCCGCGGTTTCCTGTTATCTGCTCTACTCGGCAAGTCCGGCACAGCGGCACGTCTATCTCACATCGGCCGGCATTATGGCATCGACAGTCTACGACGGTGTCAGGAATGTGACCTCATACTTTCATCTGCGTGAGATCAACGACGATCTCCATGTACGCAACTCTGAGCTTGAGGACCAGATACTGTCACTCAGAAAACAACTGAAAGAGACTCAGGAGGCCGTCTATGCCGATACGATGACAGTACCTGAAATATTGCATCCGTTCTCGTTCATCATCGCAAGCGTGACCAACAATTCCATCGCTCACCCCTACAACTATATAACCATAAACAAAGGAGCTCTGGACGGTGTCGAGCCTGAAATGGGCGTTGTGGACCAGAACGGCGTAGTAGGAGTCGTGAACATAACTTCGGATCATCATGCCCGCATCATATCCCTGCTTAATCCTGATTTCAGATTATCGTGTAAGGTAAAAGGAAGCGATGCTTTCGGCTCTCTTATATGGGACGGCCATAATGCGGGTGAGGCTGTGCTCGAAGAACTACCGAAACACACTGAGTTTGAGCCCGGCGACACAATCATCACAAGCGGATACTCAGCAGTCTTTCCTGAAGGAATCCCGGTAGGATCGGTAATTGAATCGGCGCGCGACTCCGATGACAATTTTTTCAGACTACGCATAAAGCTATTTACCGACTTCACCCGCCTCTCGACCGTACGACTCATAAAGAACAACGATATAGACGACATACGTCAAGTCGAACAGCAATGATCCCCCTGATATCAAAATGGCAAAAACGTTTTTAAGTTTCCTGCTGCTTTTCGTTGTACTGGTACTTGCCCAAGTCACTATTTTCAACCATATATGGCTGTTCGGCATGGCAATGCCACTTGTATTCATATACTTCATTATATCGTTGCCGGTAACGACACCTGTCAACTGGACTCTTACACTGGGTTTCCTCATCGGTCTGTCGGTAGATGTGTTTTCAAACACCGCCGGACTCAATGCCCTTTCATGTACTATTCTATCAGGACTTCGCCGACCCATATTAAGGCTATATCTGCCACGCGAGGAGGACATGACCAACCCTATCCCGTCCATCAGATCGACCGGAGCAGGGAGCTACACAAAATATGTGCTGACAATGACCATGACCTACTGCCTGGTATATTTTACAGTCGACTCCGCCGGTTTTTTCAATATCGGCACAATGTCGGTCAGGATCCTTGCAAGCACGGTACTGACTTTCCTGATGTTGCTTGCACTGGCCGGTATTGTTTCATGGAACAGCAGCGGATCACGCAAATAAGGTCAAGCGACAAAAACTTTCCTACTCTCGACCCTCTCTCCCTCCAAATCGAAAATGAGAAAAGACTACCGACTTGAAAAACGAAAATGGGTGATCATCGGTTTTCTCCTTGTCATTGCCTGTATCTACGCCGTAAGACTCTACAGCCTTCAGATCGATGACGGACGCTACAAGGCTTCAGCCGATACCAACGCTTTTCTACGCAAAACCATATATCCGTCACGCGGCCTGATGTATGACCGCAACGGCGAGCTGATCGTGTACAATCAGCCTGCCTATGATGTTATGATGATACCGAGAGACGTACAGGAGTTTGACACTCTCGATTTCTGTCATACTCTCAATATCACCTATGACCAGTTTATGGGCCGTCTCAAGGCAATGAAAGATCCCCGGCAGAATCCCGGATACTCAACCTACACCCCACAGAAACTGATCACTCATCTTTCCGCACAGGATTACGGACGGCTACAAGAAAAACTCTACCGCTACCCCGGTTTCTTCATACAAAAACGCATACTGCGCCAATACAAGCACTCGACAGCAGCCAACGTGCTCGGCAACCTGCGAGAAGTGTCGCAACGCGATATCGAACGTGACCCATATTATCAGCGCGGAGACTACATAGGCGATCTTGGCGTGGAGAAAAGTTATGACGAGTATCTTCGCGGAACAAAAGGAGCAGAAATACTTATACGGGATGTACATGGCCGCATCAAAGGACACTATGAGGACGGCGCACGCGACATAGCCCCTATAAGCGGACGAAACCTGAAGCTGGCCCTCGACCATGAGCTACAGCAATATGCCGAAAGCCTGATGGTGAATAAGATCGGAGCAGTCGTGGCAATCGAACCGGCCACAGGCGAAATTCTGTGCATGGTGTCATCGCCGACCTATGACCCTCTGGCACTTGTGGGACGACAGCGAGGAGAAAATTACTCCCTGCTTAAAGACGATCCTTACAAGCCTCTTTTTGACCGCGCTCTGATGGGAGCTTATCCGCCGGGATCAACATTCAAACCCGGACAGGGTCTAATTCTTTTGCAGGAAAATATCGTTGATCTCAACACAGCCTACCCTTGCTACGGAGGCTTCATTTCGGGCGGCCTCAGGGTCGGATGCCATGGCCATGGCTCGCCTATCACGCTCAAACCGTCGCTACAGACATCGTGCAATGCCTATTTCTGCTGGGGACTGAAAGCGATGCTCGACAACAACCGCCGACGTTATGGATCGACCGGTGCAGCCTTCGAGGTATGGAAGAAACACCTTGTCTCACTCGGCTACGGCTACAAACTCGGAGTGGATCTACCAGGCGAGGGTCGCGGATTTATTCCCAACGAAAATTACTATAACAAAATATACGGTGAAGGACGCTGGAGCGCCAACACCATAATCTCGGTATCTATCGGCCAGGGAGAGATACTGGCGACTCCGTTGCAAATAGCCAATCTCGGAGCAGCCATAGCCAACCGCGGCTGGTTTATAACGCCTCATGTAGTAAAAGAGATTCAGGATACAGTCTTGCCTGAGATATACACAACAAAACGATATCCTACGATCGACCGCCGACATTTTGAAGAAGTAGCCGAAGGGATGCGCATGGCAGTCACGGGCGGCACATGCCGTCTTGCCAACCTTCCTGACATAGAAGTGTGCGGAAAAACCGGAACCGCACAGAACCCCCACGGCAAAGATCATTCGGCATTTCTGGGTTTCGCGCCATATCACAATCCGAAAATCGCTATATGTGTCTATGTGCAGAATGCCGGATTCGGAGCTACCTATGGCGTGCCGATAGGCAGTCTGCTGATCGAACGCTATCTCAAAGGATCAATAGCACCCGAGCGTAAATATATCGAGGATAACATGCTCAATTCCAACACACTGATTTTCTCACCCAAGCAATAGTCAAGCCAACCAGATGAGCTTAGGCACATTATACAGCACAAAACGCAATGACGGGTCACCACTCCGCCACGTTGACTGGGTGACGGTCATAATTTATCTTCTGATGGTTTTAGCGGGCGCGATCTCAATCTACGCAGCAAGCTACGACTTCGACAATGCCTCTATTTTCTCATTTGATGAGTTTTCCGGCAAACAGCTGCGATGGGTGGGGCTATCGCTATTTTTGGGGCTTGTGCTTCTGCTTGTCGACTGGCGAGTATATGAGACCTACGCATGGCCTATCTATATAATACTTGCCGTATTGCTGGCTGCAACGCCTTTGCTGGCTCATGATATAAAAGGGTCCCTTTCATGGATCAAGATAGGGCCAATGAGCATACAGCCAGCGGAGTTCGGCAAATTCGCTACAGCTCTCGCACTTGCCAAACTATTCAGCGGCTACAATTTCCATCTCAATGCCAAGCCTATAAACTACGTAAAGGCTCTGGTGATAATACTTCTGCCGGTCGTTCTCATCCTTGCCCAGAAGGAAACAGGATCAGCACTGGTGTATCTTTCGCTGTTTTTTGTGCTCTACCGCGAGGGCATGAGCGGCATGGTGCTTCTTGGCGCACTCGTAAGTGTAATAATCTTTGTAGTGACTGTAAAATTCACAGAGACAGGACCTCTGGGACTTCCTACCGGAGAGTTTATTGTATATCTGCTTATAATGACTGTCATGTCGGGAATGCTGTGGATCAACTGCCGCCGTCATAATCTGGCACGCAACATCACCCTCGGTTTCATAGCCGTTGTAGCCGGCACGATGCTTCTGTCAGAGTTCACAGGCACAGATCTTCCTGGACAATGGATCTTTATAGGAGCCATAGGAGCCGCCTGTGTCTATTGCCTCTTTGAGCTGATGCACGACTATACCCATAAGCTCATGGTCACTATAGGAACAGCGGCAGCAGCTCTTGCCTTTATGTTTTCGGTAAGCGTCGTATTCAACCATGTGCTTGAACCACACCAGCAGATGCGCATCAAAGTAGCGCTCGGCATCGAAGAGGATCTTCGTGGTGTGGGATATAATGTGAATCAATCTAAAATCGCCATAGGATCAGGAGGACTCGCCGGCAAAGGTTTTCTGCAAGGCACACAGACCAAGCTGAAGTTTGTGCCAGAACAACACACCGACTTTATCTATTGCACCATAGGAGAAGAGGAGGGCTTCATCGGATCAGTCGCCGTGCTCGCTCTATTTCTTGCACTTATACTGCGCGTCATATCTATCGCCGAGCGCCAGCCTACAGTCTTCGGACGTGTCTACGCCTATTGTGTGGCTTCCTATTTCATCTTTCATTTCTGTATCAACATAGGCATGGTCATAGGCCTGTGTCCTGTAATAGGAATACCGCTTCCTTTCTTCAGCTATGGAGGCTCTTCGCTCTGGGGATTTACAATACTGCTGTTCATTCTGCTACGTATTGACGCCGCTCGTCGTGAACGTCACGGCGGACGCTCGTAAACAAATTCTGAAAATAGCGCCTTATAAGCAATTCCCATGCTGGCAAATTAAATAATATGTTGCCTTATCAGAACATAATAAGGGAATTTAGGTTATTAAAGATAAACAGCAACCGTTCATGAAATGTCATAACCACATCAACAGTAAAGATAACATGAAAAAATATTTCCTGCCTGCAATCGCAGCAATAGCCATGCTGGGATCATGCCAGTCAAAAACTACTGCAACCGTCGATAACAACAATGACAATGAAATACAGACGGTATCCCGATCCAGTCAAACAACTTATAAAGGAATGCTGCCGGCAGCCGACTGTCCGGGCATAGAGTACTCGCTCAGTCTTGATGAAGGTAAAAACGGATACATCCTCTCAATGACCTACATCGATGCAGATGGAGCAGGCAACAACAAGACTTTTACATCGGAAGGTGAATTTGAACTTATAAAAAACGACTCAATAAGTTTTTATCTTCTAAAGTCTGCCGACATGAGTGATCCGCAATATTTCAAAATCATAAACGACTCGACATTGCGTATGATCAATTCCGAACTTCAGGAAGCAGAAAGCTGTCTGAACTATGATATAGTCAAAGTAAAAAACTGACATAGTCAACAGCATAACATAATAGAGTGTGGAGGCCGCAAAATTGCGGCCTCCACACTCTATTATGTCTGAATTCAATTTATCAGAGCGATGTGGACGGATAAAGGGCTTCCCACCATGAATCATCGCCTTGCAGATGCTTTGCAAACCAGGCGAAGATAGTGTTCTGCCACATTTCACGTTTATCGGGATCAAGTATATGGTGTTCCTGATCGGCAACTTCCACAAGCGCAGTCTCTTTACCAAGCAATTTCAACGCTGTGAACATCTGGTGGCTTTCAGCCGGCGGAACATTGGGATCGGTGTTACCGTGAAGAAAGAGAATCGGGGTATTGACCTTGTGGGCGTTATAAAGAGGACTCTGCTTCACGTAAAGATCCGGACTTGTCCATGGATAACTTTCGGCCATCGAAGTCTCACTATAGGAATAACCCCAATAGCCTTCTCCCCAATAACTTGTGTGATCGCTTATTCCTGCATGAGATATAGCGGCTGCAAAAAGATCGCTGACCGTCTGAAGATACATGGTCATGAAGCCACCATAGCTTGCTCCTATACAACCGATTTTTTTCTCATCTACAAAAGAATTACGGCGTATGAATTCCTTAGTCCCCTCGATAATATCACGGGCCGGATCAGTACCGGCTGTATTGACGTGACGCGATGAGAACTCCTGCCCGAAACCGGTAGCTCCCGACGGATTGACCACATACACAATATAGCCCATAGCGGCATAAAGATGATGAGGATATCGGGAATGGAAAATACGGGATGTTGGAGAGCAACCGCCATAATAATTCACAATTACAGGATATTTTCTGGCCGGATCGAAATCGGCGGGAAGGATGTAGCGTCCGTTGATAGTATCACCGATCGAGTTTACAAAGTCGAAGTCACACACCTCGCCGAATGCGACATCGGCAAGGGCATCATCGCCCGGAGCGTCGAGCAGACGGCAAGAAGAGCGTTTGCCTCCAAGATCGACAGCGTAGAGACGGTCAGTATTCACCGCACTCTGACCTGTAACTGCAATCACGCTGCCATTACGAGCCACCGAAAAGGCACCCACAGCATCCTCCGGCACATCAATCAGAGTGAATTTACCGTTATCGGGATCAAGGCTGAAAAGATTTATGCAGTCTTTGTCTTCAGCTGTAAAATAAATCATGTTGTCGCCGACACACCAGTCGTATCCCTGAACCGAAGGATTGAAATTACGGGTAGCAGGAATCACTTCGCGCGACGCTATGTCCATGATATAAAGCTGACCGTCGGTCATGCTCGGATAGCGTCCGTTACCGACGTTTTTGCCTACGCCTCCAAGCGATTCCGGACTTCCTGATATGAGTATCCTGGACGCATCAGGCGAGTATTTGGCACCACTCACAAATCCGTCGCCATTTACAAGAGTATCGACAGCCATCGTGTTCAGATTGAGCTGATATATGGAGGTCACAGTCGTAGGACGTTTCTCAAGCCGGCTGCGGCTTACTCCGAAAAGGAGTCTGTCGCCGGACTGAGCCATATCGCAGACCCATGTGTTGTGAGAGCCGAATGTGAGCGGACGATAAAGTCCGGTAGAAAGATCGTAGAGGGCAATACCTGAACGGTTGCGCCATCCCGGCTGACGGTCATCGGGCTCGATGATACGGTATATGCGCTTATCCTCCTCCGGTCCCTGCTCTCTTGTATAGTAGACAAGATAACGACCGCCGGGAACAGGTGTGAACCGACCCTCCGGCAGATTTGACGCCACTACCCCGCGTGAGGCTGTTACAGGATCAAATGTGATGTATTCCCGTATGCCATCGGGACGTGTCTGTACACTCCAAAGCAGATCGGAGTCGTCAAGCCAGTTCCAAGAGCCATCAGGGAGCTGATCGACAACCACCTTTCCTCCATCTTTCATCTCACGCACTTTTGTCACCTGACGAGTACGCTTGTCATTGCCTGTTGTAGTGTAAGTCACAGTAGCATACTTGCCGGAAGGCGATACTTCTGTTCCGGTGACGCGGGTGCAGTAGGCAATATCATCAAGACGGAAACTGCGGCCACCATCGGGCTGTGTCAAAGACATCTGCGACCGGTCTGCAGTGGTAAGAACCACTTTAACAGAGTCTCTGCTATCGGGACGCGATATATATTTCAGGGTGATCTCACGTGAGGCGGGTGTGAGCTTCATCGTGTTGCCTTCCACAGGTTTCCCATCGACAAGAATCTGACAATCTGAAAGTCCGGTCGCCAGGGTCACCTCAGCATAACGCTTGTTAACAAGCGGAAAACTCAGAAAATTTAGAGCAACCCCTTCGGTTGATCCCGGTGCGATTTCTCCGCTCCATGAACTTGCCGGAAGAGCGTCGAGATTGACATGATAGCGAAGAGCCGACTTCACGTCGTAGGGACGCGACTTGACATCAAGAGTATCAATCATCACAGGCGCCCCGACAACAACCGGTCCACGATATGTAAACTCTTTCACTTCCACCGATTCAGCCAACGCCGACAGCGAAGTCAAAGCAGCAAGCAGCGATAATGAAAATTTCATGGTTTATGTAAAAAACAAAATTTATTTCCGACGTATATAACCGGCTATCCAAGCACCGACCTCGGCTGTTCCGTAAACAGCTCCGCCCGGAACCTGAATCTCCGGAGTGCGCACCTCCTGGTCAAGCGAAGCCTCGACAGCCTCACGGACAAGAGCGCCCTCCTCTTTCATATCAAAATATTCAAGGAGCATCGCAGCCGAAAGAATCTGTGCTATCGGATTGGCTATATTTTTTCCGGCAGCCTGCGGCCACGAACCATGTACAGGCTCAAACAATGGAGTCTTTTCGCCAGTCGATACCGACGGCAGAAGTCCCATAGAGCCTGATATGACGCTTGCCTCGTCGGTGAGTATATCGCCGAAAGTGTTTTCAGTGACCATAACATCGAAGAAACGCGGATCGACAACCATGCGCATTGCCGCATTATCGACAAACATGTAGTCGGTTGCCACATCAGGATAACGCTCAGCGACTTCCTGCGCCACTTTTCGCCATAAACGACTTGAAGCCAAAACATTCGCCTTGTCAACCACCGTGAGATGGCGGTTTCGGCGACGGGCATAGCCATAGGCTGTCTCAAGTATACGCTCAATCTCGGCACGAGTATAGGCATTAGTGTCATAAGCTCGCTCGTCGCTTTCGTATTTCTCGCCGAAATACATACCACCGGTAAGCTCACGAACACACACAAAGTCGGCACCCTCCACTATCTCCTGCTTGAGCGGCGACATGTGAAGAAGACACTTGAACGTCTGCATAGGACGTATGTTGGCATACAGTCCGAGTTTCTTACGCATGGCAAGCAGCCCCTGCTCGGGACGCACTGTAGCCGATGGATTATTGTCGTACTTCGGATCGCCTACCGCCGAGAAAAGCACTGCATCAGACCGCAGACAAAGCTCATAGGTCTTTTCAGGAAACGGATCGCCACAATCATCGATCGCTGCAGCCCCGACCAGTCCGTATTCAAAACTGAATGTATGGCCGAACCTGTCGGCGACCGCTTCCAGCACAGCCACTCCCTGACGTGATATTTCAGGACCGATGCCGTCTCCGGGAAGCACTGCTATTTTCAGATTGCTCATTGTTGCAACTATTTTATTTTCCATTGGCACTCTCAAACGCAGCGGTGTCATCACGGCGTGTGAGCAGGTACTCTATATCATCGAGACCCTGTGCAAGGCACTGTTTTTTATATGGGTTTATATCGAAGCTCTCCTGATCGCCGGTGGCAAGATTAGTTATAGTCTGTGCCTCAAGGTCGACACGCACGCTGGTCTTCGGATCATCCTCTATCGACCGGAACAAAGAAGCAAGAAAATTCTCGCTTACTGTCACAGGCAGCACAAAAGAGTTCAACTCGTTATTTCGGTGAATATCGGCAAAAAAACTCGATACAACAACCCTGAAACCATAGTCATGAATAGCCCAGGCGGCATGCTCGCGCGACGAACCGCAACCAAAATTTTTGCCTGCGACAAGCACCTGGCCAGAGTATACAGGGTTATTGAGCACAAAATCCTTCACAGGATTACCGTCCTTGTCAAAACGCCAGTCGCGGAACAGGTTTTCACCAAACCCTTCCCGCGAAGTAACTTTGAGGAAACGTGCGGGAATAATCTGGTCGGTATCGACATTCTCCATCGGAAGCGGGACACACGTCGATGTCACTACAGAAAATTTCTCTTTCATATCGACTGAAGTTTACGTGGATCTGTTATTACACCTGTCACGGCGCAGGCAGCAGCCATAAGAGGCCCTGCAAGTACTGTACGGGCACCGGGGCCCTGACGTCCCTCGAAATTTCGGTTGGAGGTCGATACCGCCAGTTTGCCCGCCGGAACCTTATCGTCATTCATTGCCAGACAAGCCGAACATCCGGGCTCACGCAATTCAAATCCGGCTTCCTCAAGCACTTTGTCGATGCCTTCGGTCTTGATAGTCTTCAGCACAGCACGCGAACCAGGTACAAGCCAGGCAGTCACATTCTCAGCTTTGTGACGCCCTTTGACAACCGATGCAAATGCGCGGAAATCTTCCAGACGGCCGTTAGTGCAGCTACCGAGAAACACGTAGTCAACCGGTGTGCCTTCAAGCGACTGCCCTTCTTCAAATCCCATGTAATCGAGAGCCTTTCGCCATGAAACTGCAGCAGCCGCATCGTCGGGAGTGTCGCAAGCGGGAACTTTCTCGCTTATACCGATACCCATGCCCGGATTGGTACCGAATGTGAGCCGAGGCTCGATGTCAGCGGCCTCAAACTCAACCTCCCGGTCAAAGACCGCATCATTATCACTAGGGAGTGTACGCCATTCAGCGACAGCCTTTTCCCATGCTTCTCCTTTGGGTGCGAAATCACGCCCCTTTATGTATTCATAGGTTTTCTCGTCAGGAGCTACCATGCCGCCGCGTGCACCCATCTCGATCGACATGTTGCAAAGTGTCATGCGTCCTTCGATGGAAAGAGACTCAACAGCCTCCCCGGCATATTCTACAAAATATCCTGTGGCCCCGCCTGTACCCAGCCGGGCTATGATGTAGAGCGCAATATCTTTGGCCGTAACGCCAGGATTGAGGACTCCATTGACTTTCACACGCATAGTGCGCGGTTTCGGCTGAAGGATACATTGTGTGGCAAGCACCATCTCGACTTCGCTTGTGCCGATACCGAATGCCACCGCACCAAGAGCACCGTGGGTAGAAGTATGGCTGTCACCGCATACAAGGGTCATACCCGGCAGCGTCAGACCGTTTTCCGGTCCTATCACATGTATGATACCATTACGCTCATGGCCTAAACCGAAGAGAGTAAGACCAAACTCCGCTGCGTTGCGTCCAAGAGTCTCTATCTGATTGCGCGATACAGGGTCAACGATTTCCCTGTCCTGTCCTGAAGTAGGCACATTGTGGTCGGGCGAACAATAGGTACGGTCCACACGATATACGCCAAGACCGCGACGACGCAAGCCGTCGAAAGCCTGCGGACTCGTCACCTCATGACAATAATGGCGGTCGATATACAACTGGTCGGGGCCCTGAGGAATGTGGTTAACCACATGGGCATCCCAGATTTTGTCAAAAAGAGTCTTTCCCATTACATTGCGGTTATTTCACAAACTTGTTTATCGCATCAATATATGCCTCGGCACTTGCGGCGATAATATCGGTATTGGCAGAGAAACCGTAATAATGGTTTCCGTCATGCTCGACTGTCATATGCACCTTGCCCACATCATTGCTGCCCTTGTTTATGGCCTGTATAAGGAACTCCTTGACAGTAGTGGTGCGTCTCACAATCTGCTTTATGGCAGTAAGAGCGGCATCGACAGGACCGTTCCCACTCGAACAAGCCTCGAATTTCTCCCCGGCGATATCGATTCCGACACTTGCCACCGACTTGATACCTACCCCCGAAGTGACCTGCAAGAAGTCAAGCGTGATGCGGCGTTTGGCCTTACGATGTTCACCGGCAAGCATGAGCACATCGTCGTCGTTGATCTCTTTTTTTCTGTCAGCCAGTTTCAGGAATGATTCATAGGCCTTGTCGAGATGCTCTTTGTCAAGATCCACACCAAGCACGTGCAGACGATGTTTAAGTGCCGCACGGCCACTACGTGCTGTAAGTACGATCGAGTTCTCGTCTACACCTACATCTTTTGGATCGATTATCTCATAGCTCTCGCGCTTCTTGAGAACTCCGTCCTGATGGATGCCTGACGAGTGTGCGAAAGCATTACGCCCCACAATGGCCTTGTTGGGCTGTACCGGCATATTCATGAGGCTCGACACCAGACGGCTGACTCCATATATTTTTGTGGCATTGATGTTAGAATCTATGCCGAGTTCCTTGTGACTGCGGAAAGCCATGACAACTTCCTCAAGAGAAGTGTTGCCGGCACGCTCACCGATACCGTTTATTGTCACTTCGGCCTGACGCGCGCCATTGACAATTCCCGCTACGGTATTGGCCGTAGCCATGCCAAGATCATTATGGCAATGTGTGGCGATTGTGACTTTATGTATGCCGTTTACATTCTCCATGAGATATTTGATCTTCTCGCCGAATTCCCATGGCATACAATACCCTGTGGTATCAGGAATGTTGATCACCGTGGCACCTGCATCAACCACAGCCTGCACAACTCGTGCAAGATACTCGTTTTCAGTGCGTCCGGCATCCTCGGCATAGAACTGCACGTCCTCCACATAGCGCTTGGCATAGGCCACACATGCCCGAGCACGTTCGAGAATATCCTCACGGTTTGAGTTAAACTTATATTTTATATGGTAGTCAGAAGTACCGATACCTGTGTGTATGCGTCCTCGTTTGGCATATTTAAGCGCATCGGCAGCCACACGTATGTCATTTTCCACAGCGCGGGTCAGCGCGCATATCGTCGGCCAGGTCACAGCCTTGGATATCTCTACCACCGAATTGAAATCACCCGGCGACGACACCGGAAATCCGGCTTCAATGACGTCTACTCCAAGTTCTTCAAGCGCTTTTGCAACCTCAATCTTTTCTACTGTGTTGAGCTGGCATCCCGGCACCTGCTCACCATCGCGAAGAGTTGTATCAAATATAAATAATCTGTCACTCATTACCTATGGATTTGAAGATTTAAGCTGCAAAATTAATCATTTTATAATCAAATCACAAATTTTCGGCAGATTCAAGCACCTTTCTGACCACTCTGAAAGTTGCTTTAGGAGCATCACTCCAGAAATCGGAGTACTGGGCAATATTGTCGCCTGCCCCTGGTGTGTCACTAACCACCCTTATAGCGGCAAACGGAACATTATTGAGATAACAAGTCTGGGCAATAGCTCCCGATTCCATATCCACAGCCATGACATCGGGGAAATTTCCACGCAGGAAATCAACATCCTCGACTGTCGAGATAAATTTATCAGATGAACAGATAAGTCCTTTCTTCACACATTCATCTTCCTCTACACCCAGATCTTTGGTAATGAAATAGAGCGGACAATCGGCTGCCTCGCCCCACATTGTGCCCGGGCCGCACCACACATCACCATAGACAACCCTGTCGGCCACAACCACATCAAGAATTCCGGCACGGCCACCGGCTCCTCCGGCCACGCCGCTGCTCAGAATAAATCCGGGTTTGAAACGGTCAATCATCGCCTGAGCGGCAAGAGCGGCATTCACTTTTCCGATACCGCTTTTCATGACTACTATCTCGCGTTGACCTATGCCTCCGCAATAGAATCTGAAACGTCCGTCGACAAATTCTCTGACGTCGTCGACCATTGGCAAAAGGAGTTCAAGCTCCTTGTCCATTGCAACTATAATTCCTATCATAAAACGATCTGTGTCGAAGTTACTTCCTCCCCCATAAACATTGATGCGAGATTGTCAAATTTAGCCGGATCCTCGGTCGTGACATATCGGACAACGGCACCACGGGAGCAACAGTGCTCAATTTCAGGATGACGGCACAAATAGTCCTCCAGACTGGCTGCCACGATCTCACCTTGTGAGACTATCCCCGTTCCCTCTGGCAAATATTTTCTTATTTTATCGACAAGCAAAGGATAATGTGTACATCCGAGAATCACAGTATCTATCTCAGAATCTGACATCATAAGACTGTCGACATTTTTTTTGACGAAATAATCGGCTCCCGGTCCTCCGGCCTCCCCGTTTTCTACAAGCGGAACCCACATAGGACACGCCTGACCGCTGCAACTAAAAGAAGGATAAAGTTTATGTATCTCCATGTCATAGGATCCTGACGCGATTGTGCCAGGAGTACCGAAAACTCCGATATGGCCGCTGACGCTCAATGAGCGTAGCACCTCCACCGTCGGACGTATCACGCCGAGAACTCTCCTGCCGGGAGCCATAGCAGGAAGATCGACCTGCTGAATTGTGCGCAGTGCTTTGGCTGAAGCTGTATTGCAGGCCAGTATGACCAGGTGGCAACCTTGTTCAAAAAGATATCTTACAGCCTCAAGTGTAAAACGATACACTATGTCAAACGAACGCGTGCCATAAGGGGCACGCGCATTGTCGCCAAGATAGAGATAGTCATAAGCGGGAAGCTGCCTTACAATTTCCCGTAACACAGTCAGGCCACCATAGCCGGAATCAAAAATCCCGATCGGCCCGACTTCATTTATTTCTTTGGATTCCATACCGGAATTGTGAAATTAAACTCAAGCCCGCCTTCTTCACGGTTTCGCACATTGATCGTTCCTCCCATATTGATAAATGTAGACTTTACAATAGGGAGTCCAAGACCGGTGCCGCCGGTTTTGCGTGAGCGACCGCTGTCAATGCGGTAAAAACGGTCAAAAAGGCGAGGCAGATGCTCCGCGCCTACACCCTGACCATTATCATAAAATACAAATGAGTAATGTGACGAAGTCTTGCCGGTGAAGATAACACCCATCTCCGTGCCTTTTGAATAAGCCACGGCATTTTTTACAAGATTCATCAAAGCCGCGCTTATCAGTGTCTCGCTGCCACACACGATGCAATGAGCCGGAACATCGTAGATAAACGTCATGTCACCGCCGATGCCACTGTCATCAATTTCATCGGTAAGATCAGCAAGAAGAATGTTCATATCTACCTCACGCGGAGTTATCATGCCGCCGGCCTCGTCAAGACGGGTCAGTGTAGACAGGTCGTCGAGCATTGTGCACAGTCGTTCGACATGCTGCTGGGTCTTGCTCAGAAAATGCTGACGTGATTCAACATCCATCTCAGGGTTATCGACCAACGTGTCGACATAACCGCGGACAATTCCGACCGGAGTCTTCAATTCGTGCCCGATATTATTGGCCAGCTGGCGTTTGACTCTTATCTTTTCTTCAGTTGCCCGCAAAGCTATCCTGTGTTCCCTGTCATGTGCGGCCATCGCCTCACGACGTGCCTTATAAATATCAATGATCTGGCGGGAAATATCACCAAGCTCATCATTGGGAAAACGGCCCGTATCTTCAAATGTGTCATCGTCACTCGCAGCCTTATCGGCAAAATCACGCAGAAGCATGATATTGCGGGCCTGATGATAAGCGGCAAAGTAAACCACCAGTGTAGCTCCCGTAGCCAGAAGCAACAGGAAAAACCAATAGCCTGAACTTTCTTTCACAAACCTGCCGACAGAGACGTTGTAAGGCAGTGCTACCATCACCTTCATTTCATGACCGGGAGAAAATTTCTCATGATATGAAACAAAATCATCTCTTCTGGCAAGATCTCCATCGGCACTCAACGGCTCGCCGAGATTACGTATAATCTCACCTGTGACCGGATTGATTATTGTCACACGTATGCCATCAAGATCCGACCCTCCGTAATATTGCTCGATAAATTCAATAAACGTGTCGAAATCCAGATTTTGCTCATACATGTATATAAAGCGGTCGGCGATAAGCACCAGATCGCTATGGACAGTCTCACGTATATAATTCTTTTCGCGTTTGTAGGAATATATGGCCATCACGGTGATGGTGGCCCATATCAGCAACGCCGTCGGAACAAATATACGAAGCCTGTAGTTCAGTCTAAATTTCTTCCTGGAACCCATAACCAAAACCAAGCCGGGTGACGATATGAGCCCCGTAATCGCCAAGTTTCTTACGCAGACGCGCCATATTGGTGTCAATAGCACGGTCAGTCACGACAACATCGGTTCCCCATATATTGGCGATCAGCTCTTCACGTGAATAGATGCGGTTACGGTGAGTCAGGAAAAAGGTAACGATATCCAGCTCTTTCTTTGTAAGACGCACAAGTTCTCCGTCGATAGTGCATGACTTTGTGTTGCGGTTCAGGCGCAGCCCTTTGAACACGATATCAGGTTCGTGATGTTCATTGGCATTGTGCTGTGGCGTCACTGCCGGCTGATGATACTGAGGCTGTACCGGAGGCGTGACAATGCGTGTCATATTGCTGCTGACATAGCGGGTGGTATCATAACCCGGCTGACTCACACCTGTACGTCTGAGCACAGCTTTGACACGTGCTATGACCTCGCTGATCACAAATGGCTTTGTTATGTAATCGTCGGCACCGATATTAAGACCCATCACAGTCTCGTCTTCGCCATTGAGGGCCGAGCAGAAAATAATCGGCTTATACTCCAGGGCCGGGTTGTTTTTCAATTTCTTAGCGAAATCAAAACCACTCAGCCTGTCCATCATGATATCGACTATAAACAACTGATATGGCACGAGATCCATCTCTAATGCCTCTTCGGCACTATAAGCGCAGTCAGCCTCATATCCCTCTTTCTCGAGATTAAACTTAAGAATTTCACAGATTGACTCTTCGTCGTCGATTACCAATATCTTTGTCCTCATATATTATATGATATTTGACTCTGTTTAGGTTTTGGTTACAAGTTCATACTTTTCCTTGTAAAGATATGCATTAGAAGCATTTTTATTGCGTTAAAACTTGTTAACACACATCCTGTATACGGTAACAGCATGTTTTTTGGCTCACGATACAAAGTAGACCCATGCACAAGTTTGTTATATTTGCATTGCCATACACACTCTCCCACCCCAACATTACCGATTTTAATGAAACTGACAAAAACAACAGCTCTCGCTGAAAAAATAAACTCCCTCGCTGCTAAAGGCCACCTTCAGGAAGCGTTCTCCAACCTTCACGCTCTCACAGAAGCCGCTATGCAATGGGACCTGACCGAAAAAGCCAACGATCTGGAACGCACATACCGCTATCTGCTGCAATATGCAATGGCCGACACCGACGACCCGTCGCGTGCCGAAACTCTCGACGGGATCACCGACGGAATCATATCGGTCGTGGACCAATGCACCCGACGAGCCCGGCTCGACGACAATTCACCGAACCTCTACTACAGCACTCTACGCTATGAGAAGCTGCAACCCGACAGTATCACGTCACTAATAGGTAATTACACAGAGCAGGCTTCGTCAAATGTATTCGGCGACATTTTGGGCAACAGCACATCGAAAACCGCCAAAGAAACATTGGAACTTCTGGAGCGGCGCATATTCAACCGCATCTGGACTACATTTCCCCTTTCACGGGCCGACTCGACGGCTATTTCCGACGCTCTGCGCTCGCCTCTGCTTCCTACAGGCTTCAAGATCCTGCTTATCTCATCGGTGATGCTCGGGTCACTTGAATTCTTTGAAACGGCAAGAATCAGGCTGCTTCTTGAATTCTACAGCGAATCAAAGGATATCAATCTGCGTCCGGTCGCACTTACGGCTGCCATAACCGCTATGTTACGGCAACCTTCACGCACTGCGTCACCATCGGTCCGCGCACTTACACATTCGATGGCATCAACCGACAGAGCGTCCTTCGAAAACGACCTACGCATAGTCATAACCGAACTTGCCCGCACACGCGACACCGAGCGCATCAACCAAAAGATGCGCGATGAAGTCATGCCAACAATCATGAGTATGCGGCCAAAATTCCAACAACGGTTCACCGATAACGACTTCTCGGATCTTACTGACCCCGAACAATCACCGGAGTGGATGGATATGCTCGACAAAAGTGGACTGTCTGACACTTTCCGGGAATTATCGGAAATGCAACAGGAAGGCGCCGATGTGATGATGAGCACATTCATCCACCTAAAGTCGTTCCCTTTCTTTAATGATGTTGCCAACTGGTTTCTTCCGTTCGACACGTCGCACTCATCGGTTGTAGCCGCTGCCGATCATTCATCACCTATCGCACGCATGATAGCAGCCTCACCAATGCTATGCGACAGCGACAAATATTCCATGGCATTCTCGCTGACTATGATGCCTTCGGCTCAACGCGACATGATAGCCTCACAGCTTGAGGCACAGAAAGCCGACATTGATGCAATTACCGCCGACATAATAAACAGGGACGAAAACGACACAAAAGCCGTAGTCAACCGCTACGTGCGCAATCTGTACCGCTTTTTCAAACTCTATAGGCGCAAGGGCGAATTCAACGATCCGTTTGCCTCGATGCCTTCGGCATTCGACATCCCTGCGATTGCCCCGTGCCTACGCTCGACTGAAACAATCAGCGATCTTGCCGAATTCCATTTCACACATCAGATGTGGAGCGACGCATTGCGTCTCTTCAACGAACTGGATACAGTAGCTCTTCCCGATGCGGCTTTCTATCAGAAAATCGGATTTTGCTACCAGAATCTCGGAGATCTAAACAGTGCGCTCGACTATTATCTGCGTGCCGAACTGCTCGACTCCACAAGCATGTGGACCCTACGCCGCATAGCATCCTGCTCACGAGCCACAGGCCTGTGGCAGCAAGCTCTCGACTATTACATGCGCATAGACGGCAAGGATCCCGACAAACCCTCCACCACGCTGGCCATAGGCGAATGCCTTACCGAACTTAACCGATATGCCGATGCTGTGAAAACACTCTACAAAGCGGCATATCTCAAACCTGACTCAATGCCTGCACTCCGAAGGCTCGCATGGGCGCTGCTGCTCAATGGCGATCTCGAAAACTCACGCCGGCAGTATCAGAAAGTCATTCAGGCTTCACCGTCACCGGCCGACTACATCAACATGGGGCACATATACCTCATAGAGCACAACTATTTTGACGCGGCAAATGCCTATAAGCTCGCAATGACTCTCGGCGACATGACTCCGAATCAGCTTGTCGAAACCGTCGAAACCGATGTGCCTTATCTCACAAAGGCGGGTGCCGACAGCCATGTCATACCGCTGCTTCTCGACCATATCCTATACGACTTGAACTAAAAATTACATATATCAGTACACATCATTTAAAAATCAACCTCAACATGGTCATACAACGCTGGCAATCTGTTTTTCTGCTTCTCGCAGCCGTATTCATGGGCGCCTACAGCTTTCTTCCGGCCGCGACACTCTACGACAGCCCCGACATCATCACCGTTTTTCCAATCGATTTCCCTGGCAACTTTATAGGTAATATTATCATTGCTTTGTTTCTGCTCGTGACGATATTCATGTATCGTAACACACGCCTGCAGCGGCGCATGGCAATTACTGCAATAATACTTATCGTCATCTCTGCCGCGACCGGCCTGTTTGCAATCGGGCCGTTACACGGCACTGAACCAAAAATCACATTTGGATTCAGCGCCTGTTTCCTACCGCTGGCACTTATACTGACGCACATGGCTTACCGACGCATTCTCGCCGACGAGAAACTGCTGAGATCCTACGACCGTCTGCGCTGACTTTCAAAAACTACCTGATCAATAAAACCAATCACCATGAAAACTAAAAGCACATTATGGCGGGCTTTGTCGCTCGCCATTTTTTTCACACCTGCAATCGCAGGCGCAATCCAGATCAAAGACAAGCCCCAGACACGTGAATGCATCACCCACCTGACATTTGACCGTACAGCAATCGATTTCGGCCACGTCGACCGCATGCAGGCAGCCGACAGAATAGCCCGTGCAGCCGACACCATATCATTTTGTCGCGGATTGCAAGGAAACGCGCTTGATCTCACCGATGAGGTAGCAAACCGCATACCGGTCATTCTCGACAAGTCACAGACGCCCGACTATACACGGTCATTCTCTTTCTCGATATGGATACAGACAAAACCGGGCGCAAGGCAAGGCACACCGATAATGACCAACAAGAAAGTCTATCGCCCCGGTCTTGAAGTGCATCGCGAGTACCGTAACATCTGCGACGAGGCAGAATTCTACGACCAGAGCAAGACACCCGGCCTCATCCTTGGCACTACCGATCTCGGCGGATGGTATCTGCACCTCTGCGACAGCGCCACATGGTATTCCTACACGCCGACTGTAGAACGGCAGCGCATCAACGACGGACGATGGCACAACATAGCCGCAAGCATCGACCTCGACAACAGCGAGATGTGGCTATACTTCGACGGACGCAATGTTGCGGTCTATAATATTCCTGAGCTTACTTCGGCCGAAGGTGTGCTTCCTACATTCATCGGCGGTTCAGGGGAGTACACCGAACGCGGACACAACTACTCGCGTGGCGAACGCAACGCCTTCAACGGCCGTATCGACGAGGTAAGGATATGGGACCGTGCCGTAGGCAGCGAAGAGATAGCAGCCGAATATGCGCAATATTTCCCGTCAATGTCGGCGGTACTCGACGAGTTGCCCGTTGACCGACTCAGAACCCAGGTATGGAACATCTGGCACGGCGGAGCACGCTTTGGCCAGCACGTAGGTCTCACCCGCACAGCCCAGGTGCTTAAAAACGCCAACGCTGATCTCATAGGTCTTGTAGAGACCTACGGTTCAGGTGCCATTCTGGCTGACTCACTCGGTTATTATTACTATCTTATAAGCGACAATCTTAGCATACTCAGCCGCTATCCCATAAAGTCGACAATAAAGCTCTACAAACCACAGCGCTCGGGTGGAATAATCGTCGATCTTCCAGCCGGAAAAGAAGTTGCATTTTTCGATATCTGGCTCGACTGGCATTGGGAAACCGATTCCATCCGTTCAGCCGATATCCGCGGCATAGCTCCGATACTGTCGGAATACGCGGCAAATGCCGACAAAGTTCCTGTTATCGCTGTAGGAGACTATAACTCAGGCTCTCACCTCGACACTCTCGGATATCGTGTTTATGGAAGCAACCGCATAGACAACCCCGAAATTTCCTGGCCGTCGAAAGTTATGGTAGATGAACTCGGCTTCACCGACAGTTTCCGCCGAATGTATCCCGACTCACAGCTATACCCCGGTTCCACCTGGACTCCGTTATACAACGGAATGAAAAACATCACACCAAACCGTGTCGATTTCATATACTACAAAGGCGCGGATCTGAAGCCTTACTTTTCCGAGACATTCTCCCACCACGGAGTGGCATGGCCGTCGGATCACGCAAGCGTGATAACCGATTTCTTTATCCGGTAATACGTTTCACCGAAAAACAGAAAATAAATAAGCGCCCAGGCATTGCCAAGGGCGCTTATTGTTTCATTACCGAATCAGAACGGACGGCGTCCACCTGGAGGAGGTCCCATCGGGCCGCCATGACCGGCTCCGCGGTTGCCTCGGCCTCCGGGAGTGTTGCCCTGTCCGAACGTGTTGAAACGATAGGTAAACGTAACCATGAAGTAACGCGTCAGGGAATTGTACTCCGTATCATCGATATAGTTGGCGGTCACGCTTCGCTGAACATTCTGGTTCTGCTGCAACAGGTCATAGACCTTGACTGCAACCGTAGCCGACTTGCCTGCGAGGAACTGGTAGGCAACCTGTGCGTTCCACATCCAGTAGTTCTGATCGTAACCCGACGAATATCCCGATGATGCCGTGTAGTTGACATCGGTGCTCAGCACCAGGCCGAAATTGGTATACCATGTGCCGTCAAACATACCTCCATAGTTATGCACAAGCATATTGGAGTTGGATGTCGGTATAGTGTTCCATGTCTTCTGCAGACGATAGTTTGGTCGCAGCGACAAGTCAAGATTGCCGGGACGATAGGAAATAGAGAACATTTCGGCGAACATGAGCGAGCGCGAAGTGTTTTTCAACGCCTTGCCGTCCTCCATGTTACTCGACTGCTGGAATCCTACGTTCTGATTGAAATTGGTGAAGATATGATTGTTGAGCTGCCAGTTTTTGTTGCGCAGCGGCATCGAAAACATATTCATCAGTCGGCCGCTCCACACACCGTTCACATTCTCATAGGTTGTGTAGCGTCCACCGGTATTCTTATCATAATCGGTGCGCGACACTATCGAGTTCTGCGACAGCGAGAAGTCACCCATTACCATCACCGAACGCTGTGTCTCGGCATTGAAGTCCTGGAAACGCACATTCATGCTGTGGTTAAACGACGGACTCAGGTTAGGATTACCCTGAATAATGTTGAGCGGATTGGAAGTGTCGGCTACCGGCTGCAACTGACGCATCGAAGGTGCGCTTGAACGGCCGTTGTACATCACCTGCAACGAGCGCATTCCGCTCCATTTATAACGGTAACGCATGAACGGCGCATAGTTCCAGTACCACTTTTCGGGTATCGAAGCCTTTGAGCCGGTGAGTTCCTCTCCACGCGACATCTGCGGCACAAGCGACATGCCCACCTCAAGGTTGGCCGATTTCGACACTTTCCGGTAACCGGCACGTATCTCCTGATTGAAATATTTATAGCGGTATTGGCTCGACAGATCATCCATCGGCACAGCCTCGTTGTTACCCCATATCGGCTGCGGCACTTTGTAAAGCGTGTTGTTGAGCAGATATTCCCAGTAATTGTCAGTGCTCAACGATTCGGCATTGAGCTGTGTCACGATCTTGTCTGAATTGTTCCAGCGCATAGTAGCGTTGTAAGACAGCGTCAGGAAATTACCGTTTTTGGCATCACCGATAGGCTCGGTCCAGCTCATGCGGCCACCCACCGAGTTATTCCAGTTGTGGTTTTTAGTGTACTGATCGTATGATTCCCAGTCCGAAGCGTCCTCCTCGGTCATTTCATAGAGATACTTATAGTAGCTGTAGTCGGTCGAGTTCTCATGTACATTGCTCATCGAGTAGTTGCCGAACACCGAGAACGAGCGGCCTCGTTTCTGCTTGAAATTGTGTGTGTAGATCAGTCGTCCGCCGGCCTCATACGATGTGCCATCCGAAAGCGACCGTGTCAGATTCTCATTCTTACCGTCGGTGTGGCTGAAATTATCGCGCCACGAGTCATTGGTGTTATATGAAAAACGTGGACGGAAGTCGATTTTATTGAATGAATCAGGATTCCACTCCACACGGAAATCGGCGCGCAGATTGTGCCCTTTGTCGGTAGCGTCGTCAAGTGAGCTGGATGAATATGAATCCTTGCCAAGCAGATAGTCGCGATTCTGGCGCGTGTGTGTGTTTCGGTTGCTGTGGCTGTACATCACGTTACCGCCCACTCTTATTATTTCCTCCTTACCTATATTGAAGTTAAGGCCGAAAGCCTGAGAGTTGTTGATGCCGCGATTGCCTCCGAAACGGGCGAAACGGTTTCCGTTGCTATCGGTAAATCCGAGCTCGTTCACGTTGTTGGCATTTCCGAGAAGAGTGATCTGGTTGCCGTTCCAGAAGCGATTGAGATTGAAATTGGCCGTATAACGGTCATCGGTGCCATATCCTGCAAGCACTGTACCGAAATAACCCTGCTGCATTCCCTTTTTCACAGTAAGATTGATCACCGTCTCGTCATCACCGTCATCAACACCGGTCAGACGGGCAAGATCGCTCTTGCGGTCGACCACCTGAAGTTTGTCAACCATGTCGACCGGCAGATTCTTCGATGCCACCTTAGGGTCATCGCTGAAAAACTCCTTGCCGTCGATAAGTATTTTCGACACAGTCTTGCCGTTGGCTGTGATAGCGCCGTCGCTACCTACCTCCACTCCGGGCAGACGCTTCAGCAGGTCCTCCACCACTGCATTAGGTTGTGTCGTGTAGCTGTCGGCATTGTACTCAACTGTATCCTGCATCACTTTCACCGGTGTCTTCACCGCCACAACCGAGGCCTCGTCAAGCATGATCGAGTTCTCGCTCATCGCCACTTTCAGGTCCTTTACATTGGCACCCTTCACAGTTATATCAACAAATGACTTATTATAACCGAGATAAGTAGCTTCGACGATATATTTTCCGTTTACAACATTCTGAAATGCAAAAGCACCGTTCATGTCAGCAGCCCCTCCCTTGTAGAAAGTGCTGTCCTTGGCGTGAAGCAGCCTCACTGTGGCGTCGGGCAGACCACTGCTGTCGTTTCCGTCCACTACGGTGCCTTTTACAGTATAGGCCATTGCAGGGAGACCGGCCGGCAACATCACCGCCGCCAATACCCACAACTTGGTTAACGTTTTACTTGTTAATGACATATTATGTTTTCTTATATATTTTCTTCTGGAATTGTACCGTCATTTTCCTTTTTGACAGACGCAGTCGTTCACCTGTACCGTCTTGGCAACGGCACATATTTTCCTCTCCGACAACCCCACGGCATCCCGTCAAATCACGGCACACCATCGGCTGTCAGCTTTTTCTACTGCTGTCTATTTATCGGCAAACTTCCCCGTTTCCCCCTATATAAATCCCCTTTATTCCTGATTTAAAACCTCAATACCGGGAGCTGTCTGTTTTTTATCACGTCGGCGTCCCTGATCATGTTTGGGCGCATTACCGGCTTTAAGCCGCCTGTGCTTGTCCATAAGCCCGCGGTTAAACTTCCAGTCAGCTCCTTTGAATTTGAAAAGCTGTTCAGGAGTGAGCACTTTCTTGAATTCGTTATAAGCTTTCTGCTCTATTTCACCTTCCTTCTGCTTTTGCTCAAAAAGCACATAGGCAGCCTTTTCATAATCCTCGGCTGTAGCCTTATCTCCTTTTTTTCTTATCTCATCCTCCAGACGACGGGCGTTCCGGTTTGCCTCGCCCATTTCATCCTCCATCCTGTCAAGAATCCTGAAAAAATCTTCTTTCTGACTTTCATTCAGATTAAGCTCCCGCACCATGAACCGGTGTTTGAACTCACGCACCTCTTGAAACCATTTCTCAAAATCAGCCTTATCGTCTCCGCCCGGAAACTCCGTTTCAGCAGCCATAGCCGGCATTCCGATCAGCAAGGTCAGCAAAAAAACTTTAAAAACCTTCATTATCTTTTATTCCTTATAAATCTTCAAAATCAGTTGCATCGAGACCCGATTCCCACATATCATCGAGTATCTCGGCCTCACTCATGCTGTCGCCAAGATAGTCCTCGACAAACTCCTGATTGCTCAACGCGGCAATCATCACCGGATTACGATCTATGCGCATATCCAACGAATCGGTCTCCCCCATAAGCCCAAACATCTTTGTCATGCAGAACACTCCGGCAAACATGGCGGCCATGTAGACATAAGGCCTTACACGCATCCACAGCGAGCGTTTCTGTTGAGCATAAGCCTTTTCGGGAGCCTCGGCCTCCAGATTCAGCGGAAGCATTCCCTCCATGCGGGTCGCGAAATCGGCGAAATACCCCTCTGGCACGGTCATGCCATCGTTTCTGCCTATGCGCTCAAGCACTTCCGGAAGTTTCTCTCCGGCATTTCGGCTATTATATTTCTTATTATTTTCCACTGTTCTGACTTTTATATTACCCCGCCTTTTCAGGCATCCTACACTCTTTAGACTATAGTTTTCCCTCCGGGTTTAATCAGGTTTTAACTTTTTTTTCAAACAATTTCCTTTTTTCGACCCGCCACACGTAGCATCGACGGCTCGGCAAGACGATAAAGGTTGCATCCCACATAGTTACCTACAACTATACACACATAGAAAGGCAACAGCCCTCTTATATTTTCAACGAGAAAAGTTACACCGCACGCAGCCATATAAAAACCGTCGGCAACACAGTGCGGAAAACCGCACGCTATGAAAGCCGGCACACCGAACAGCAGCGGGAGCCATGTGCCATGCTCGTTATATCCTCTCACAGCCGCTGTCATGATAAAGCCGCACCCTATCGACATCAGCCCGCAGCGCACAGGACCGGATGCCAGACGTGCCATAATAATCGCCTGGCTTTTTTCGGCGACCTCTCCGACACCCGTTATCCAGGCTACTGCCATGCACCCGACAAGATTCCAGAAAAGCATCATCGCCAGCCCGGCATATCCGCTGCCCCAGGTATAGCCTGAACGTCCCGTAAACAACAGATACCTGAACGCCACGACCACGATAAGACCGAAAGCAAACATTACCATACCTACAACCCCGCCGACATTCAGATAAGTAGTTCCGGCGATTGCGATACACACACCAGCCAGAAACGCACGCGTAATCTTTTCCATATTGCAAATATACTGAGAATATTCGACGAAAAGAATAGCGATTGTCATGCGAAGCATAGTCCCGCGGTGGCGAAATCTATTCTTACTGTCTGTACAGACTACATCCCATGAGATGATATAAAAAAGGAGCCGACTTCAACAGCCGGCTCCGGTTATAGAGAGTATTCGTTGATCAATCAAGCACAAAAGTCTCAAGAACTCCGGCAAACACACCTGCCGAGCAGTAATAAGCCACTGCAAAGGTATAGGTGTTGCCATTTACTCCGCTCACCTTTCCGGGCAGAAGAGTTTTGTTGACCTTCGATGCCTCGCGCACGTAGATCTTGCCATAATTGGAATGAGTGTAACCTATATAGGTGTTCTCCACCTCAAGAGATCCGTCTGGCAGTTCAGCGAAAATGAAGTCCACGCCATCACCCCAGTTAGTGATCTTGTAACGGTTGGCGTTGCTCTTGTAAAACTCAAGACCTTCATCCGAACCATCATAGAAAGGATCGTCATAGTTGTAGGTACCCGTACCGACAAATGTCCACTTTTCAGGCACGTCACACTCGATGGTGATCGTCGACATGCCGTAAGGTGTCACGGCTGACTCGTCGGAGATCGACAGCTTGATCGACTGTGTGTTGTTGGGACCGATTGCATCTGCGTCATAGCCGATTGTGATCTCGGCATTCTCGGCACCGGCAGCAAAGCTGACCGATGTAGGAATGTCGAAATTGCTCAGATCGGTGTTCTCACTTGCTGCGACAGCAGTGATTGTCACTGTCGAGGCAGCCGACTTGTCCATACGGCTTACAGGCACAGTGAAAGAGGTCTCTTCATAAGGAAGAGTGTAGTTTGTCGCCATGCCACTGGCGAAATAAACCTCCTGTCCCTCGGGCACCGGTGCCCACTGATAGTCATCGTGCTCGCTGCCGTTACAAGAGGTGAACCCCACTGCAGCGGCGCCAATGGCCATATAGAGGAAATATTTGTTGATTTTCATTTTTAAATCTTCTTATGGGTGGATTACCAGACGTAAAGAGGTGAGTTTCCGATAGGAGCGATCGGTGTGGGGTTGTTACCGCCGAGGCCGAAGTTATAATCCTGCTCCGTACCCACAATACACCAGTTCATCCAGTCAGGAGTCTGCTCCATGTTCCAACGGTAACCGTCGACGTGGTTCGAACCGTCATAGCTACGGATGATACCCTTCTGCAGACGCTTGATGTCGAATGTCGAGAATCCTTCGCCCCAGAGTTCAACACGACGCTGCCACCATACCTCGTTGCGGAATGCCGGAGTGTTGGTATTGTAGTATGTCTCGTTGTGCTGGCCGTAAACATAGTTGGAGTCACGCTGCTTGGCAAAATCGGTAAGCATGCTGATACCGTTGCCTTCGTTCTGCATACCAACAGCCTCGATTTCGATGAGCTTCATCTCCTCAAATCGCATCAGAGGAACCGAAACACAAAAACCTACATACTGATTTTCATGTCCCTCGGAGCCACCGCCTGCACGGAATTTGAGCGAAAGACCGCCGACCTGCTCATAGTAGCCGTCGTAACCGGTAGACCACACCCACTCGGGATAATCTGAGTAAGCTTTCAGAGCCTCGATCTGAGCAGCCTTGTTCGGCATATCATCTATTGCGAAGTCCACAAATACTCCTTTGCGGATATCCGTTGCGGGAATAGTCTCATAGAGATGACGGTCGATCACGTTCTGCTGACCATAGTTTGCAGCATATCCGCAACCCGATACAGATGGATTGATCTCAAGAATCATGTGGGAACCCCAGCAGGAGTCACCGTCATTGAGAAGAATATTCTGGTCGGTAGGATTGAACTTTGTGGCATACATCCATGATCCGTTGGGAGAGTTGAAGCCGTTAGTGCGTGAGGTATACTCGGCGGTGCTCATCATAGAATAACCATCCTGAGCAAGCTTAGCATACTTCTCGGCATTGGCCCAATCCTCCATAAGAAGGTAGGCACGGGCCTTGAGACCATATACAACACTCTTGTCCATCACGTAGACATCGGCACGAGTGAAGCCGTCAAGAAGACTCTCTGCCTGGTCGAGATCCGAGATGATAAACTCCATCATCTTCTCCCAGGGAGCACGAGGATTGAATGCAAGATCGTCAAGAGTTGTTTTCTCTGTGACAATAGGCACCGTGATATTCTGTTTGTCGACGGCATAAGGCTTTTTGGCAAACATTTGCGACAGCTCAAGGTACATCCATGCACGCGTGGCGTATGCCTGGCCGGCACCATACTTATGCGCACCCTCCGGGGTTTCGCCCGAAAGAGAAATCACATCATTGGCACCCTTGATCCACTTATAGTAGTAGGTCCAGGGGATCTGGCACACAAGATATTTGGGACCAAGACCGGCGCCGCACTGATACCATGACGAATACCATGATCCTGAATAAGCAGGCACGACATCCTGGCCGGCTACGTCACGTGTAAGAAACATCGATGTGATACCGTAGTCGTAGGGATATATATCGCCTGTACCGAATACAAATGATCCGGAAAGTGTGCTGTAAAGCGCGTTGACAAAATTGTTGTAGGAGTTCGGTGCATCGGCGACCTGGTCTGAATCGGCATAGCTGGTTTCAGGCTGGAACTCCTGCATACACCCCGACAGCATGGGGAGAGCGAGCGCTGCGAGGGCTGATATGTATATATTTTTTTTCATTTTGTGTTTCAAGCGTTTGAGTTAGAAAGAAACCTGAATACCACCTGAAATTATGCGTGCCGGAGAGTAAACCGACATTGATGCGTTACCGGTGTATGAATAACGTGGGTCAAGACCGCGGCGGGCACTGATGAATCCGAGATTCTCACCTGATGCATAGACACGTACCTTAGAGAAAGGCTTGATGATATTCTTCGGAAGTGTGTAGCCTACAGTAAACGACTGGAAGTTCAGGTAGCTTGCGCTTGTGAGGAAGCGGTCGCTCTTGGCTGTGGTGAACTTGTCACCGAACTGCCAGCGGGGATATTCCTGTGTAGGATTCTCGGGAGTCCAGGACTTCACCCAGTCACGGTGGTAGTTGCTTCCGGCGCTCGAGGCATTCTCACCCGGATTCATAAGACCTGCGTAACGGGAGTCATACACCTTGCCGCCAAGCTGATAGTCGAATGTAAGTGAGAGATCGATCGATTTCCATGTGAAATTAGTGCCGAAACCACCATAGGCTTTCGGAAGTATCGAACCCACTGTATACATGTTGGCAAGACCTATATTGGTTGTAGTCTCGGTTCTGTTGGGGCAAGGCTCCGAGATATTGGGAGAGTCAGGTATGGGATTGCCGTTCTCATCTTTTTCGAGGAAATTAGGATCACGCCAGTAAAGAGCCTCACCTTTCTCGTTGGTGCCTGCATAGGCGTAGTACATACCGTTATAAAGGGGCTCCCCCTCGGCATACCAAAGTGAGCCGTCAACGAAACCGCCGTATTTAGCAGTCTTTGATTTCGGGAGTTTCAGTACCTTGGTCGCATTGTGCGTGATATTGAAGTTGAAGTCCCAGTTGATATCACGGCTGCGGATCAGATTCACGTTGAAAGCAAGCTCGACACCGGAGTTGCGGATATCGCCGACATTGCCGTAGTAGCCACGTGAGCCTGCCGACTCAGGGATAGAGAGCCAGAAAAGAAGATCGGTTGTTTTCTTGTTGTAGAAGTCCACGCTACCGGTCAGACGGTTTTTGAAGAAGCCGAACTCTACACCGAGGTTCATGTTGGTTGTGGTCTCCCAGGTGATATCGGGGTTACCCACGCGCATGAATGTCGACGACATGAGTGTATCGCTTGATCTCACAAGTTCATAGAGGTCGATGTAGGCATAGTCACCGATATTGTCGTTACCCTGCTGACCTACCGAGAACTTGAGTTTCAGCATATCGATGTTGTCCACTTCCTGGAGGAAGTCCTTGTTTATGATCCACGATGCGCCTAAGCTCCAGAAGTTACCCCAGCGGTTTTCCTTTGCGAAACGCGATGAGGCGTCGCGGCGGTAAGATGCCGATGCGTAGTATTTTTCCTTGTAGTTGTACTGTGCGCTACCGAAGAAACCCTCTACATTGTAGTTGGACGAGTAGGACGAAGAAGTCGTCTTGTTGGCGAAACCGTTGATCTCGGTGATATCGGGTGAGAATCCGCCCTGAGCTGTAGCCGAGAGATACTTGGTGTTGGTACGGTAGTACTCGTGTCCTGCGAGGACATTCACATAATGGTCACCGAATGTCTTGACAAATGTAAGAGTCTGGACATTGTTGGTGCGGATAGAAGTCGACTGCGACTTGAAGATTTCGCCGTTGACACCGACCGTCGGACCATAGAACGGGTTTTCATAGTCGGAGTTGGTGGTCTGGCCGAGCACAACGTTGCTGGTGATGTTACCCTTGAGGTAATCGGTGAAAGTGAGGTCGGCTGTAAATGTGCCGTTGAACTGGTTGCCCCAGGTGAAAACCTCATTGTAGCGGTTTGAGCCGAGCGGGTTACCGGTTGAGAGGAACGGACGTGTAAGGCCGTTGTAGTTCTGACCCGAAACACCGTAGTCATAAGCCTGATGGCCGCGTGAGTCAGTGGCGATAACAGGCTTGCCGTCCTTCATCACACGCACGAAAGCAGGATAGATAGGAGCGATACCCGAAGTGTAGTACATGAGATTGGTCGAGTTTGCAGACGTACCCATTTTGGCGTTGGTCTCGGTCTTCGAGTGTATGAAGCTGGCGTTGGCACCTACTTTGAGCCAGCGGTTGGCCTGATAGTCGGCCTTTGCACGGGCACTGATACGGTCATAGCCCGAGTACTGGATGTAACCCTCGTCATTGAGGTAGTTTATCGAAGCATAGTAGGAAGCCTTGTCAGTACCGCCGGTAACACTCATGTTGTACTCCTGGCGGAAGCCTGTGCGGTAGGCAAGATCCTTCCAGTCGTCGGGAGTGATATAGTACTCTGTGCCATTGTTGGCCATATAGCTGTAGCCGAGTGTGGCATGAGGATTGAGCTTGCCGTTTGTACCTACCAGCATCTGTCCGCGGGGGATAGTGTAGGCCTGATACTGGAGCTGCGATATCATGTTTGCGTTGGCCCATACGTTGGCTGCGTTCAGATCCAAGCCGTTGACATTCTGGGCAAAGTTGAAGAGCTTGTTGTAGTAAGCCTCATAATACTCGGCCGGGCTCTCGATCACGTCATACTCCTGGATGGCGCGGCTGTTGGTACCCCATTTGCCTTCAAACGACACTTTGGCGTCGCCTGAGTTGCCGCGTTTGGTGGTGATGATGATCACACCGCCTGCACCACGCGCACCGTAGAGAGCTGCCGAAGCTGCGTCCTTGAGCACCGAAACTGATTCGATGTCCTCGGGGTTGATGTTGGTGAGTGAAGCCGAATAAGGAGCGCCGTCCACGATGATCAGAGGATCGGTGCTCGCATAGAGCGAAGCGATACCGCGGATCTTGATACCGGCATTGCCGCTACCGGGAGCACCGCTCTGTCCACGCAGCTGCAGACCCGGCACGGATCCTGCGAGAGCGTTGGAGACGTTCGATGTGGTATGCTTGGCAAGCTCGTCGGCTTTGACGACTGTGGCAGCACCGGTGAAGGCCTGCTTCTTCGATGTACCGAAAGCCACTACCATAACCTCGTCGAGCGCGGTCTGGTTAGTCGTAAGCTCGATGTGCATGGGTGCGTTGAAGTCGATATTGACCTCCTTGGACTGCATACCCACATAAGTTACAGAAAGTTTCTTTACCGAAGCCGGAACCTGAAGCCGGAAAGCGCCGTCGATGTCGGTTGCGGTCGCCAGTCCTCCGCCTATCGGAGTGACAGTGGCTCCGACGAGCGGTTCACCGTCTTCAGCACTGGTCACGACACCCGTGACCGTCCTGTTCTGGGCATGACGTTTTGTTGTTATCGTGTCACGTCACCAGAACATTCAGGTCAGCCGGAAAGCACCGTGAAAGCACTATGACTGTTCTGGGCATGACTTATGCAGGTTCTGTACCGCACAACCCACAGCTTCCGGCCAGGCGTGAAAGCACTGTTAAAGCACAGCCAGTCTTACGGGTTGATTTCGGGGTGCAGCGGAGGCAGGCTCATGATAGCCTGAAGTTTCAGAGTGTCGACGGCGCGTGTGTATTTCTCGGTGTGCCTTATGGAACTGTGTCCGAGCAATGCGGCTACAGTTTTTATGTTTGCGCCCTTGTTGAGTATTCTCAGTGCAAAGCTGTGACGGGCGCAGTGCCATGTTATGTGCTTGTCGATACCGGCTGCTTCGGTCCACCGTTTCAGAGCCGTCTGGCATGATCTTCGTGATGGAAGCAGGAAGATGAGCCGGTCGCGTGGCTGTGGCTTGCCTATTATGGATAGCAGTGTCGGGCTCAGCGGAATGACAACGGCGCTCGATGAGCTTCGGCTTTGGGTTTTGGCTTGCTCGAAGCGCAGCAGTCGATTGGAGAAATCCACGTTGTCATAGGTGAGCCTGCGCACATCGCACCATCTAAGCCCCGTGTAGAGGCAGAAAATAAATCCGCGTCTCACTTCGGGGTTCTCTCCTCTGTAGCGTGTGGCGGCAAGCCGGGATATTTCTCCGTCGCTGAGGATATCTTTTCGGAGGATACCGGTGTCGATCTTTATGACGATGCCGTCGCAAGGATCGCGCCTCAGTATGCCGGATCTCACCGCCGCCTTGATTATTTTTTTGAAACGGGCATAGAGAGTGTGTGGACCTTCTCCGCGAAACCGCTTGCTTATGTAGGATGTAAAATCCGATACAATTTCGGGAGTAAGCTGCGGAGCGTAGAGATGTCCGTCGAAATCCGGCAGCAACGGTGACTGGCACAGATATTCACTGAATATGCGGCATGCTCTTGCTATGTGTCGCGCGTCGGATTTTGTGTAGGACCGGTAATAGTCGAGCATCCATTGCAGCATATCGGTCTGTGTGGTCAGCGGCAGCCTGTAGCCGCATTGCCTTTCGGCGAGCTGCTGATCACGTTCATAACGTATTTTCCTTGCTACCGAAAGCGACTGCCGGTTGTGCCGCCGCTGGTCGGCATTTCCTGGCGAGTCGTAGAGATAAAACTTCAGAATTTCATGTCTTCTGATATTTTTACCGTAAGTTTTGAGATTTTTGTTGCTTACGGCCTGAATCTTGCCGAAATAATACTCAAGATAGAGCGTTATGCGCCCGTCGGTTCTGAGCCGCCCCATCAGCTTTGGGTTGTCGCCAAGAGCTCCTTCGATTAGAAAAGTCTTGTCGGCCCGTAGTTTTCTGATGTAATTCATTTAGATAAGTGAAAAATATTTG